>Ga0079226_10000529_pt1 | contig 26909 bp, 28 predicted proteins | sample Poulit2014_FD_76345 | JGI IMG/M metagenome (GOLD analysis project Ga0079226, IMG submission 76345) | Agricultural soil microbial communities from Georgia to study Nitrogen management - Poultry litter 2014 | ecosystem: Environmental > Terrestrial > Soil > Agricultural land | place: USA: Georgia...
TATATACAATATCCGTAGCAAAAATATCTGCTTCATTTGTAATTCCATATGTAATAATATTAGCTTTTTCCTTAGAAACTTTTTCAATTATAAATTTTCCATAAGTGTCATCAATATTTATAATATTTACATCTTTAGTCATATAAAATAGTTTAAGCTTAGAGTTAAAATATTCATCCATAGTATTATGGTAATCCAAATGTTCTTCAGTTAAATTTGTAAATACTCCAATATTAAAGTCAGTATTCTCTACTCTTTTCATATCTAATGAATGGGACGATACCTCCATTATACAAATATCTGTATTAACCCTAGCCATTTCATAGAAATTTTTCTGAAGTGCTAAGGATTCAGGGGTTGTATTCTCAGTTTCGTAAAGTTTCCCATTAATAATATTTCCGTTTGTACCTATAACCCCTGCCTTCTTATTATTTTCTTCAAATATACTTCTAATTAAATAGGTAATTGTAGTTTTACCATTTGTACCAGTAACACCAATAACCTCCATTTTTTTTGAGGGTTCCCCTAAGAACACCGAAGAAAGTTCTGCCAGTGCTATTCTTGTGTCTTCTACCTTTATTATAGTAATATCTTCTTTTAAAGTTACGTCTTTTTCAACAATTACGGCCTTAGCTCCCTTATAACCTACTTCATTTAAAAAATCATGTCCATCCACATTAAAACCTTCAATAGCAACAAATAAATCACCAGGTTTTATTTCTCTGGAATCATGATTTATACCTGTAATTTCTAAATCCAATGAACCTATAATTTTCTTTACATCGATATTTTTTATAAGATTTTTCAATTTCATAAATTACATCGCCTCCGATTTATAGCATATAAAATAAACAAGTAAAAGGCAACTAGAAAAGTCGCCCTTTTTCAGCTTTAATAGATCCATTTATCCTTCTAAATATTTTATATTAATATTTTCATCTTATAAAGTTTGGGCACAATAACTTTTTTATTAATTGCTTATTCTTCTAGGTATAAATCCACAGTAGATCCTTTTGTCACCTCTGTTCCTGGCTTTGGAAATTGATCAATTACAACTGAGTCTTCTTCAACATCAAGAGGCTCTGTATTATATCTAAAACCTAGTTCTGATAATATTTCTCCTGCCTCAATTATGGTTTTATCCCTTACATCAGGAACTTTCTCTGAATTAACAAGTTCTGTTTTTTCCTCTTCTGTATACTTTGGTTCTACATCTAAATATTTTAAAGTCTGTTCTATTACATCTCCTGCTACAGGAGCAGCAGTTAGTCCACCTGAATGAGAACCAACTTTTGGCTCATCTACAACAACTAAAACAACTATTCTAGGATCATCTGCTGGTGCTACTGCTAAAAACGATGATATATATTTTCCCTGTGCATATCTTCCATCTACTACTTTTTGAGCAGTACCAGTCTTACCACCTATTCTGTATCCCGGTACATAGCCCCTATTCCCTGTACCATCAGACACAGCAGTTTCTAGCATTTCTAATAAATCTTTGGAAGTTTCTTCAGAGATAACCTTCCTTTTTACTTCAGGCTTAAATTCTTGTACAGTTTTACCATCTGCATCTACTAATTCTTTTACTAACCTAGGTTCTATTAAATCTCCACCGTTGCTAACAGCAGTCATTGCTGTAGCAAGTTGGATTGGTGTCACAGCAATTCCATGTCCATAAGATATTGTAGCAAGATGTACTTCCTTCATAGCGCTAGGATCCCCCGAAATTATACCTGCTTGTTCTCCGGTTAAATCTATTCCCGTATTTTCCCCAAAACCAAATGCTTTAATATATTTATGCATTTTTTCTTTTCCTATTTTTCTTGCCACATTTACAAATACAACGTTACAAGAGTTTTGGACACCTTCTGTAAAGGTTTGGTCACCGTGTGGATTATAATATCTCCAACACTTCAACTTTTCTCCAGGTATATCTGTAATATATCCACCACAGTAAAAGTTACTTTCTGGAGTAACTATATTTTCTTCTAAACCTGCTGCAGCAGTTATAATCTTAAAAGTAGAACCTGGTTCATATGCATCATTTATAGTGAAATTCCTCCATATATCATACCATTCTTTTTCAATTTCTTCTTGGGACAATTTCTTCCATTTTGCCGCCATTTTCTCATCTAAGGGTTCTCTAGGCTTATTGGGGTCGTAATCAGGCTTAGTAGCAATCCCTAACAAATCCCCATTATTAGGATCCATTACAATTACTGATACATTCTTAGCAGAATTGGCAACTAAAGCTTCTTGAGCCGCTTTTTCTGCAAAATGCTGAATATTTTCATCTAAAGTTAAAACTACACTTAGTCCATCTTTAGCTTCTAAAACTTTTTCCCCTCCATAAGGTAATTGTCTACCTCCTGCATCAGTAGTTTTTACCCACTTCCCAGAAGTCCCAGATAGGTACTTATCATAGGTCTTTTCTATGCCATACAAACCATTGTTATCTACATCTGTAAAACCTAATATATGACTTGCAAACTTTTCATAGGGATAATGTCTTTTATTATCATCCACTATCTGTATGCCTGGCAATTTTGCTTTCCTTAATGCACTTGCCTCATCCTTACTTATCCATTGTTTTATCTTACTTACCCTTTGTTTTTTTGTAATATGTTCGTAAACTACTTCTTCATCCATATTAAGAATTTCCGCAACTTTTTGGGCTGTCTCTTTTTCTTTATTCTTATCTATTTCCGCTGGGTTACACCATGCAGTATAAGAACTAACACTTACAGCTAATTTCTTCCCATTTCTATCGTAAATTATTCCTCTTTTAGGCTTTATCTCAATTCCAGTAGTCCATTGTTCAAGTGCTCCTTTTTTCAATTCTTCACCTTTAACTATCTGTAAATATCCAATTCTCAATATTAATGCAAATACAACTATAGAAACTCCAAAAAATATTACCACTAATCTTTTTTTTGTGCTATTACTAGGTGAAGCCATACCTCTTAACCCCCTAGAAAAATTTTAATACTTTATCTACTACATTTTTTAAATATTTAGCTACATCAAATTCTTTATTTTCTGCTACCTTATTTTCAAAGATATCATCCTTTACATCCACATTTACAATTTGGTCTTCTGTTGGATAATTCATTCCCAATTTTAATTTAGCATCTTTTTCAATTTTGGCAACAGCTTTTAATCCATCTAATTCTGTTTTTAAATCTTCTTTTTCTCTATTTAATTCTTCTACTTCAGTTTCTAAATTAGATACTTCATAACTTAATCCAGTTATCTTTGTATACCTATTTAAAATAAAGACACATACTAAAAACATTAGGCCAATAGTCTTCAAAAACCTAAGTTTTTCTTTAGACTTCTTCTTATTAATTTCCTTTTTCCTATTTTTCTTATCTTTCAACACCTTGTTATTTGTTAACTGTTTTTCTTCATTATAGTATTCTCTATAATCTTTAACTTCTTTTTTAGCTACTATCACTTTATTCACAACCCCCTTTGTTTAGAACTTTAAACTTTTTCAGCAATTCTAAGTTTTGCACTTCTTGATCTAGGATTGTTTTCTAATTCTTCTTTCCTTGGTATAATTGGTTTTTTTGTAATTATATTTATTTCTTTTTTCTTATCACAAATACATATAGGAAAATCTGGTGGACATATGCATTCTTTATTTAATTCTTTAAAAACATTTTTAACTATTCTATCTTCTAAAGAATGAAAATCAATTATACATATCCTTCCACCCCTTTTTAACAATCTTGCCATTTTAGGAAGTACTTCTTTTATTATTTCTAACTCCTTATTCACTTCTACTCTTATTCCTTGGAAGGTTTTTCTTGCCGGGTGTTGCCCATCATTTCTAGCCCCTTTAGGAATGGCCTTTTTTATAACTGTTACTAATTCCATAGTAGTGTCTATAGTTTTTATCTTCCTTTCTTCTACTATAAATTTAGCTATTCTACTAGCCCATTTTTCCTCGCCATAATCCCAAAGAATCTTTTCAAGCTTTTTGTCATCATATTCATTTACCACATTCCATGCAGTAAAATCTTCTTCCCTATTCATTCTCATATCTAAGGGTGCATCTTGATGAAATGAGAAACCTCTTTCCCCTTCATCAAGCTGATGGGAAGATACACCTAAATCTAGCAATATACCATCTACTTTTTCTATATTTAGCTTATTAAGTATTTCCTCTATATTTAAATAATTGTCGTGTACAATAGTAATTTTATCCTTATAGCCTTTTAATCTTTCTTTTGCCCCTTTTATAGCATTCATATCTTGATCTATTCCAATTAATCTACCTTCATTAAGTCTTTTAACTATTTCAAAAGAATGGCCACCACCACCTAAAGTACCATCTACATAAATCCCATCTTCTTTTATAATTAAACCTTCTATTACTTCTTCAACCATAATTGATTTATGAAAATATTCCAATATATATCTCACTCCTATTTATATTCCTAACTCTGCCATTTTCTCTGCAATATTATCGTAACTTAAACTGTCATCATCATTATAACTATTCCATTCCTCTTTACTCCATATTTCAATTCTAGTAGAAACACCAATAATAACAGCATCCTTAACTAGTTTTGAGTGTTTCCTCAAATTTGATGGTAATAATACCCTTCCTTGTTTATCTAATGTACATTCTGTAGCACCGGAGAAAAAGAACCTTACAAAAGCTCTAGCATCCCTGTTGGTCATTGGCAACCCTTTTAACTTTTCCTCAAGTATTTTCCATTCACTATTCGGATATACAAAAAGGCAATTATCTAATCCTTTAGTAATAATAAAGTTGTCTCCTAAATCTTCCCTAAGTTTAGAAGGTATTATAATTCTGCCTTTATTGTCTAATGTGTGTTGATATTCTCCAATGAACATACTGCTCACTCCACCTTTGGATATTTATTACCCACTTCACACCACATTATACCACATTTATATATTTCTATATTGAACTTAAAAATCCTTCTAAAGATATAATATATTTTAATTTTTTTATAGGACGAAAGTCCTAGTTTTACATTTTTCAACCTTTTATTCTCTTTTTCCCCATAATTCTCTATTTTTCTACATAAAAAAACAGAGAATTAATCTCTGTTTAAAAAGAAATGCTATAAAATCATATTATTTACATCTACATTTTTCCTTTAGTAGCAATATTTAAAATTAAGCCTTTTTTCTTCTTTTTTGAAATATATAAATAGCTATTATTATACTTATAAGACTAACTACTTGAGCAATCCTTAAAGAACCTATCATTAAACTATCCGTTCTCAAACCTTCAATAAAGAACCTACCTATAGAATATAGTATAATATACAATAATAAAATCTCGCCAGACTCTTTGCTTTTATTTTTTCTAAACCATATCAAATAAAAAAATACAATAAAGTCCCATATTGATTCATATAAAAATGTAGGATGGACTTTTTGACCATTAATAATTATACCCCAAGGTAAATCTGTTGGTGTGCCATAAGCCTCTTGATTTATATAATTCCCCCATCTTCCTATAGCTTGACCAAGTATTAAACTAGGAGAAGTTATATCTCCTATAGTCCAAAATTCTAAATTTCTTTTCCGGGCAAATATAATGGCTACTAAAATCCCTGTAAATACAGCACCATGTATAGCTAAACCCCCACCCCTAAAGTGGAATATTTCTATTAGATTATCTTTATAATAGTCCCATGAAAATGCAACATAATATAATCTAGCTCCTAATATAGATAAAGGTATAGCATATAATAATAAGTCTATTAAATCCTCTTCATCAAACTTTAATCTTCTTGCCTCTCTAAAAGCTAAGACTGCACCTATTAATACTCCTGTAGAAATCAATATTCCATACCACATTACTTTTACACCAAATAATTCAAAAGCTACAGGATCCATTCTTATCACCTTCTCTTAAGTAGTTTTCTGATAATCTTATTCCATAGGCTTTATTACCGATAATGTATAATTATCTTTAGTTAAATGGCTTTGAAATCTATTAATAATTTCATTGTACTCAATTTTACTCATTGTATCTAAATAATTTAGAAGCATAAAATCCTTCATATAAAAATGAATAAAACTATTAGCAATAAAATCTGTGCTATTTAATCCCATTAAAAAATAACCTATATTTTTATTTTTTATTCTTTGGAAAGCATCTTCAGTTAATCCTTTCTGTTTTCTTTTCTTTATATATGTTAGTAATAAGTCTAAGACCTTTTCGGGATCTTTAGACATACCTGCCATCATTGTATGACCATAATTTTTGCTTCCGGTGTAGTAAGACCCAAAACTTTCATCAATAAGTCCATCCCCATATAATTTTTGATAAAACTCTGTGCTTTCTCCAAATAGCATTTCTAACATAATATTAGTTAAAATTTCTTTCTTTATTAGTTCTTCACCTTTTACACCTATATTATCATCTTTAAATCCTATTGTAAAAAGTGGTGCAGAGGTAACTAGTTTTTCTTCTATATACTTTTCTCTAATAAACTTAGGCTCATCTGGATAAATTCTAACTATATTGTTATCTCCCTCTATAGAATTTTCTTTTTCAGTATTATTTACTACTTCCATTATTTTGTCAAAAGATAAATCTCCAACTATAATTAAAACCATATTACTAGGATGATAAAATGTATTATAAGATTTATAAAGTAAATCTTTATCTATTCCTTGAATACTATCAACAGTTCCAGCTATATCTATTTTAATTGGATGGTCAACATACATACCATTTAAGCAATTAAAATATACTTTCCATTGAGGACTGTCTTCATACATCCTTATTTCCTGTTCAATAATTCCTTTTTCCTTTTCCACATTCTCATCAGTAAAATAGGGATTTTGTACAAAATTTATAAGTAATTTTAAACTTTCATAAAAATTATCTGTAGTTGAAAATAAATAAGCCGTTTGGTCTGAACTAGTATAAGCATTTACATTGGCCCCTAGTTTAGAAAACTTATCAAAAATATTGATTTCCGGTTCTTCAAAAAGTTTATGTTCTAAAAAATGTGCTATCCCCTCTGGTACCTCTAATAATTCTGTTGCTCCCCTTGGCATAAATTTATTATCATTGGAACCATAATTAGTGGCAAAAATAGCATGCCTTTTAACATAACCTTCCTTAGGTATGAAGTAAACTTGCAATCCTTCATTTGTTCTATCAAATAAAATTTTCTCATCTAAATTAGTTTTTTCAATTAATTTTGTCTTCAAGAAAACCCTCCTATCTATTGGTTTTTATTTCTTAAAAAATATATAGTATCTATATTTATTTTATTTGCAGCTTTTACTATCTGATTTTTAGGAGTATTATCTATTTCCTTTATAGTTTCTTCTAAACCCTTATAATCATTAGTTAGATTTTGACTTAAGAAAAATTCTGAAATTAAAAAATTACTATCTACTATAGATTTTATAGAAGAACTTATAGCCTTTTTAGATATATCTATATCTTCTTCTGTAAACATGCCTTCTTTCATCTCATCTAAATTAGCTCTTACTATTTCTATAGTCTTTTCAAAGGTCTTAAAATCTATTCCTGCATCTACTATCATAAGTGATTTAAACTTATATATTTGAGAACCTATGTAATAGGCAAGACTTTCTTTTTCCCGTACATTTATAAAAAGTTTAGAATTTGGACTTCCTCCTAAAATTCCACTGGCTAGCAATAAGCCATTATAAAGTTCATGTTCATAAGGTATACTAGCTCTATAACCTAAAACTAATTTCCCTTGACTAATATCCATATCTTCAAATACCATATTCTTTGTTTGATTAAAATTTGTAATTTTTTCTCTAGGGATTTCTAATATATTAGTTCTCTTAGTTTTGTTATAATCTTTTAATAATTGAATTTCATTTTCCTCAAATTCTCCTACTGCAAAAATTTCTATCTCACTTGTTTCTAGTACTTCCAAATAATGTTTATATAGATTTACATTATCAATACTTTCTAAATCCTCTACATATCCTAATTCATATATACTAAACTTCTCATTTTTGCACATTTCTTCTATACATCTTTCAATAGCATAATTTCGCTTATCATTAATTCTACCCTCTATTTTCCTTTTTAAATTTTCTTTTTCTTGTTTTAAATAGGATTCAGAAAAAGCTTCCTCTTCTAAATAAGGTTGATAAATTATTGATCTAATCATTTTAATTAATTCAACATTTTGTTTTTCATCTTTCACATAATTCCTTTTAGGTCCTTCTATAGAAAAACGTAAAATATGTCTTTCTCCTTTTTTACTTATACCTACACCTAAATTTGAACCATACATATTTTCTAATTTTCTTTCTATTTCTAAGCTATTTGTATATTCCTTTGTACCTCTTCTTAAAACAGAAGGCAATAAAGCATTTTTTGTTGCTTCCTCCCTTACTAAAGGTCTTATAAGATAAACACTTATTAAATTAGATTTAAACTTATCTGTTTTTATAATGTTTAGATTAATACCTTTGTCAATATTTATTCTCTCATTATTTAAAACCATAGCATAACCTCCTTGATAATAACATATTATCATAGTTCCTATATTTTAGGTTGCATAAAATATAGGTCTTAACTATTATATGAAAAAACCTAGCCTTAAGACCAGGTTTAATGTCTTTACTTAGCATTTGTTTTTTGAAATATTTTATTTAGCTGACTTGTATAACTTTTAATATCTTCTCCTCTCATTAAGCCTTGAATAATTTCTTCAATTTCATCAAATACATTTTCATCTTCAGAAATTAAAACCTTATTGATGTTGTCATCATTTTCTAACACTAATCTTTCTATTGATTCGCTTAAATCTTTAGTTAAACCAGTATCATTTTCCTCATAAAATGTAACAACTATAAGAGCTGAATCCTGAAAAACTATAGACGTTGCATTTTCGATTCCTATTAAATCTACAACTAAATCTGAAATATCCTCCGATCTATCTAACACCTCTAAAGTTTCCTTATCTTGTTTTTCAATACTTACATCCTTATTTTCTTTATTCTCTACTTTATCATATTTACAGCCAGAAAATAATAAGGTTATTATTATTAAAGCTATGAAACAAAGAATATTTTTCTTTTTACTCATTATTTATGCCTCCTATAAAATTAATCTTTTGTCTATAGTTTTTCTGAAATTAGATTTTTTATTACATAAAATAAAAAAAAGGCATTTTAATGCCTTATCCAAAAACTCCTGTTAAATAATCCTTAGTTCTATTATCTCTAGGATGCTCAAACATATTCTTAGTTTCCCTATGCTCTATTAAACTTCCCAAAAGGAAAAAAGCTGTATAATCTGATATTCTCATAGCCTGTTGCATAGAATGGGTAACTATAATTACGGTATAATTTTCCTTTAAATCAGTTATTAATTCTTCAATTTTTAAAGTGGCAATAGGATCCAAAGCAGAAGTAGGTTCATCCATAAGGATTACATCTGGCTCTACTGCTAAGGCTCTTGCAATACATAACCTTTGTTGTTGACCTCCTGATAAGCTTAATGCATTTTTATCTAATCTGTCTTTTACTTCATCCCATAGGAAAGCTCTTTTTAAACTTTTTTCAACAATCCTATCAAGTTCCCTTTTCTTTTTTATTCCATAGATTTTAGGGCCATAGGATACATTATCATAAATAGTCATAGGAAAGGGATTTGGTTTTTGAAACACCATTCCTACTTTTCTTCTCAATACCATTGGATTAAATTCTTCATATATATTTAATCCATCTAACATTATTTCCCCCTCTATTTTGGCACTGGGAACTAAATCGTTCAATCTATTCATAATCCTTAAAAAACTAGTTTTCCCACAACCAGATGGTCCAATTAAAGCAGTTACTTTATTCTCTTTAAAGGCTATATCAATATTATTTAAAACTTTCACATTATCATAAAATAAGTTTAACCCATTTACAACTATTTTATTTTCCATAATTAATCATCTCCTAATCTATATTTAACTTATTATCTAATTTCTTTGCCAATTTATTAGTCAATATATTAATAATCAATATAAATACTATTAATATGGAAGCAGTTAAATAAGCTTCTTCAAAAGAAATCCCTTCTTTTGCAAGAATATAAAGATGAACTGACAAAGTCCTACCAGAATCTAAAATGCTATTAGCTAATCTAGGCACCATTCCTGCAGTAAGATAAATTGCTGCAGTTTCACCTACAATTCTCCCAATAGCCAATACAATAGAAATAAATATACCAGATAATGCACTAGGTAGAACTACTTTCATTATAGTCTCAAATTTTGAGGCACCTAAGGCATAACTACCTTCTCTAAATGTATCAGGTACAGATTTTAAAGCTTCTTCCGTTGTAGTAATTATAATGGGCAATATCATTAAACCTAATGTAAAAGCACCAGAAAGTATAGACCATTTAAAATTTAACCCTATAACAAATACAATCATTCCAAAAAGTCCAAATATTATAGATGGAATTCCCGATAAACTTTGAATAGCAAATCTAATAAAGTCTACAATTTTACTATCTTTTGCATATTCATTTAAATATATAGCTGAGGATATTCCAATTGGCGCAGATATGATTATAGATAAAAATACTAAAAAGAAAGTATTGCCAATAGACGATAATATAATTTTAAAATCTATAGTTTTAAAAATCCCATTATTGAAAATTCCCTTATAAAAAATATGCAAAATAATCCACAATGTTATGCCGAATGTTATAAAAGCAGATAAATATATTAACCCTTTTAAAATACATTCTTTTATTCTTTTACCTTTCATCTAGAACCACCTACTTTTTTATTAAAAAGAAATAATAGTCCATTTAATAATAATATAAATATAAACAATACGGCTCCTGTAGCAAATAAAGCTTCTTGGTGCAACCCATGGGCATAACCCATTTCTATGGCTATATTGGCTGTTAAGCTTCTAAGTCTATCTAGTGCAGAGCTAGGAATTAGGGGAGTATTCCCAGAAACTAATATGACTGCCATGGTTTCACCTATAGCCCTACCTAGTCCTAATACAATAGAAGCTAAAATCCCAGACTTAGCAGAGGGTAATACTACCTTAAATATTGCATCTATATGGGATGACCCTAAAGCATAAGAACCCTCCTTATATTCTTTAGGCACAGACCTAATAGCTGACTCGGATAAACTTACTATTGTAGGTAATATCATAATTCCAAGTATTATAGATGTTGCCAATAGACTATTACCTCCACCACCAAAATATTTATCTATTAAAGGTACTATAGTAACTAATCCAAAAAAACCATAAACTACAGAAGGGATACCAGCTAATAACTCTACTCCTATTTTAAGAGTGTTTGAAACCTTTTCAGATGAGATTTCAGCAATAAAAATAGCCGTTAATATACCTATTGAAACACCTATTGCTAAGGCACCAAAGGTTATATATATAGAACCTACAATCATTGGTAATATCCCAAACTCTCCATTTTTAGGATGCCACCTTCTACCTAGTAAAAACTCTTTAATTCCTATTTCCTTAACACCTGGAATTCCTTTTATTAATACAAATATAGTTATACTGAATATTCCAATTAAAGCTACTAGGCTACACATTAGAAAAACTTTTTCCATTACCTTTTCTTTATAGTGTTTTTTATTATCCATTATCATCTCTCCTATAGTCCCTTTCTATCTTGCATTTCTATTAAACCCTATAGGAAAATCCCATAGAGTTTAATTATTACTTAACTGTTATTTGATTTTCACCAACTATTTTTTGTCCTTCATCACTTAAAACAAATTCTATAAACTTATTAACCAGTTCATTTTTATCATCCTTTGTTAACATTAGAAAAGGTCTTGATATTTTATATTCTTCACTTTTAATATTTTCAACAGTCGGTTCTATTCCACCAATACTTAATCCTTTAACAGTATCATCTAAATAAGATAGAGATATATATCCAATTGAATTTTCCTTTCCAGCCACATTAGCTAATACAGCCCCATTACCTTCTGCTATTAAAGCGTCTTCCCTTACAAGACTCTTTTTGTTTCCTTCATCATCTTTTTCTTCCAAACCTGTTATTTCTTCAAAAGCTCCCCTTGTACCAGAACCTTCTTCCCTAGAGACTACAAGTATTTCTTCATCTTCTCCTCCTACTTCTCTCCAGTTTGTAATTTCCCCTGAAAATATACCCTTTACAGAGTCCATATCTAAATCTTTAGCGGAGTTCTTTGGATTTACGGCTACTACTATTCCATCATAGGCAATAATATGTTCATTAATATTTTCATTCTTTTCATCTTGTTCTAAATTTCTAGAGGACATTCCTATATCAGCAGTTCCATCAATTGTAGAATTTATACCTGCTGTTGAACCTACTCCTTGCACATCTACTGTAATTTCTGGATTTAATTTAGAAAACTCTTTTCCTAACTCTTCAGCTACTACAGATACAGAAGTAGAACCAACTATATTAATGGTCTCTCCCTTCTTTCCACAACCAATAACTAATAACCCAATTGATATTATTAAAGTAATTAAAAATAAACCTTTTTTATTCATTCTCATTCTCCTCTCTATTGATTTCAACTTAATGATATCTCAGTATTGTTAAACTGAAGTTAAGTAAAGGTTAAATCCATGTAAACTTTTAAAATATAAAAAATACCTATATTGTTGCCTATATTGTTGATTAAGTAGTTTTATTGATATATAATTGTTCTGTGATAAAAACTAGTAATAATTGTCGAAAGGAAGATTTTAAATGAAACTAGGTATAGTAGGACTACCAAATGTAGGAAAAAGCACATTATTTAATGCCTTAACGGCTTCTGGTGCGGAAGCGGAGAACTATCCATTTTGTACTATTGAGCCAAATGTAGGCGTTGTTCCAGTTCCTGATGAAAGGCTTAATATGATCTTGAATATAATAGATTCTCAAAGAATATTGCCAGCTAGTATAGAGTTTTTCGATATAGCTGGTTTAGTTAAGGGTGCCAGTGACGGGGAAGGTTTAGGGAATAAATTTCTATCCCATATTAGAGAAGTTGAGGCTATTGTTCATGTAGTAAGAGCTTTTGAAAATGAAAATATAACCCATGTAGAAGGTAAAATTGATCCAATAAACGATATAGAAATTATTAATCTAGAGCTTGCCTTAGCAGATTTAGATATAGTTGGAAAAAGGTTAGAAAAAGTAGAAAGACTTGTTAAAGGTGATAAGGAATATAAAAAAGAACTAGTATTATTACAAAAAATAAAAGAAGCAATTGAAAATGAAGAGTCCTTAAGAAATATGGACTTCGATAAAAATGAAATGAATATATTGAAATCATTAAACCTTTTATCCTTAAAACCAATACTATATGTGTGTAATGTATCTGAAAAAGATTTAGCTGAAGGAATTGAGGATAATCCTTATGTTAAGCAAGTAAAAAAATATGCTAAAAAGGAAGAATCTAAAGTTATAGCAGTATCAGCCAAAATTGAAGCAGAAATTTCTCAACTAAATGATGATGAAAAAGAAATTTTTCTTGAAGAGCTTGGCTTAAAAGAATCTGGATTAGATCAATTAATTAAAGCTAGCTATGATCTACTTGGTCTTATGAGTTTCATAACTGCAGGTCCTAAAGAAATAAGAGCTTGGACTATAAAGAAAGGTACTAAAGCCCCTCAAGCAGCCGGTAAAATTCATACAGATATAGAAAGGGGATTTATCCGTGCAGAGGTTATAAATTATAAAGATTTAATAAATGCAGGTGGAGAAACAAAAGCAAAAGAAAAAGGTCTAGTTCGCCTAGAAGGAAAAGATTATATAGTCCAAGATGGAGATGTGGTGTTATTTAGATTTAATGTGTAAAACAAGTGGCCAATGGCCACTTATTTTTTATCCTACGGATTAAGTACTTGCATTTTTATTTCTTGGTTTTCCATATTATATGTCAATTTATCTAGATTATTATTTATGTCATCAGTTGAACATTAAATCCCTATTAGGTTTACATATGCCCTATGTTTTCTTTTGTTCTTTTATGTAGCTTATAGAACTCATTAGAAATCCATCAGTTTCGTAGGCTGGGTCGGATGGAAAATAAGGTTTTCTTACTATTTTTCATAATTTTAGATAAAGATTTAGAGAAGATTTAATCTATCTCTATCTTCTCTAAGGCTGTTGTTTATCATGTTTAGTAACATTTAATGTTTTTTAGAATTCTTAAGATTTATACATATCATTAGTTTGACACGAGGGGTTATACTTAATGGTAAGTTATTTGCTGATTTGAAAATACTAAGATGTCAAACAAAATTGTTCATCGCAAGTAGTTTAATATAATTTCTATTCATCTAGAACGTGTTTAATTTTTGACCCATCCTCGGTTATATAGAATCCATCAATTATTTCGTTTATACCTCCGCCAAAGGACCAATTGTTAGCTTCGATAAAGTCAATAAATTTGTGCCAAAACTCATCTTCTGATAATTCCATTGGAACTTCTACACAACCTTGAATTTCAAATTCTTTTCTCATCGCATATTCTCCTATTCCATTCATTCCAAAATGCTATATATCCATCTCTTTCAAATTCATCCTCTGGTAAAATTTTATTTGAAGACTTTTTATAGTAATCTTCTACCATATATACAAAACGTAAAACTTCCTCCTTATACTGAAGGTATAAATATATACAGTATTTTCATTCTCTGTAATTATCTTTACCATACTATTTTCATGAATGACAGTCCAATCAATACCATCATCACATCCTATTATATCTACTTCATCTAAGGTTTCATTAGCTATCATGGTATGTCCACAACAAGGCAACATTTGCTCCCCTATTGTAGGAAGATGATCTCTAGATAATGTTCTTAACATTCTAAGAGCTGCAGCACTTACTGTACAGGAATAATCAATTATTTCTTCCCCTATTGTTACTACAATATCTCCATGAAGACATAAATCTTCTGGATCATCATCTTTCCCATCTATCCAGTATAGTTTCTCTACATCTATTTTAAAATTTTTACAATCTACAAATACATCATCATAAAACTCTTTCCATACATCTATTAAATATTCTTTTTTGGGGCCAAATAAGTACAGTCCTCTATCATCATATAGATGGAATATACATCCTGTATCCATGTCTATAATAAATATGGATGAAATTAAATCTAGTTTTCCACTTATATCTGATAAAACTATTTCTTTAAATAATTTTCCTATATCTATCTTTTCTACTTGGTAGATTCTCCTATTGCATGTATAGATATCATCATCCTCAGGAAATTTCTAATCCAATTTATAATTATCATATTGAATTATACCTTTCAAAGTACCTTTCACAAACCTCTTTTCTCTTGTTCTATGGCTACTATATATGTCATCATAAATAATTAATAAACTATTGCTAAATTTCATAGAATTAAATACTTCTATTGCTTTTTCAGTGCATTCTTTTACATAATTCTCGTTTAAACTCCTATCTTCTGAATACTGATATTTCCTGCATAAATCCACGTGTAGCATATATTTATGTCTTAACTGAAATAAAACTTTGTCCTCTGTATTATATTGCTTTAATATATTTATTAATAATTTTTTCGGATTATTTTTAATTTCCATATGATCACCTTTATCAAAAAACCTTTTTATATGTTTATAATATTCTGCTATAATCTTCGTTTACTACTTCTTTCCATGAACCTGGAAAATTCTCATATATAGCTTTTATCTCATGTAATTCCTTCTTATATCTATCTATTACTATCAACTCCTATTTACCATATTATTAGAAATTATCTAAATAATACGGTAGTCTTTCCTCTATACCACATCCATCTAACGAAAACCAAGTTATCTCATTAATTATTTCACATAAACTTTTACCATGGAATACCTTGGCATTTAGAAGATCTTCTAATTTATCGTAGTCATATGCCTCTGACCCATCGGGTATTAATCCAAACCAGTATACTTCTTTACTATAAGTATCTGGCATTTTCCCAAGCCAACAATCTTCATACTCTGGGTCATTATCTATGCAAAAATTCATTTCAATACATGAACTATATTTTACTACATTACTATTTAGCACTTTTATTAAATCCTGTAATTTTATCTTTTCCAATTATCTCATCCATTACAATCTCTTATTTAATTCTATTAATACACAAAGTGCATTGTCAAAGATTTCTATAAAGCAAATAAGTCCAAAGATTTTCATTAGCATAGGATTGGGGCTATGTGACCCAAATACAAGGATCCCTAACACAGTAACTGATATTAATGTAATGATTAGGAATATAAAATTTAATTTATTGGCCATATCATTCCCCCTCCCAAACAAATACATTATTATGACTTTTATTTCGCTTAAATCTACTAACTTGCACTATTCGTCCGTTTAAGATCTAATTATTTCTATTTTTCACCTTCTAATTTTGATAATAATACATCATATTACAGTAGAGTTGATTCATATATTATTAGATTATTCTCATATACTTTACAACTACCAGTAAATCTTGAACCCTTTCCTTCTTCTAGATCCATTATATAATAAATATCAAAGTAATTTTCTTCCTCATCTTCATACCATCCCGAAGCAATAATGTATCTATCCTTAATAAATTCAAAAAAGCTATATGTCCCCCTATGGCCTTCTTGAAATTTATTATAGCTAAAATCTACATTATAATCACAATTATAATGTCCTTTTATTATTGTAATTATATTATTACCTTTTTCTTCATTGTATTCTTCATAAATCCTACAAGTTTCAGAAAAATTATCATACATTATCCTTCCTTTAATCATGGAGTGATCAATTTCTTTTACTATTATAGGTTCTAAATTATCTTTATCCATTTTTATTATTTTCTCTTTTTGTGTTTTGAAATCCTTATCCCTATAGTAAATATAATTTTCATCACTATAGAAATACCTTATCCATCCATCTAAATCTTTCTTATTTATTATTTTAAAAGGTATATTTTCTTCCCCTGATTTTATACTGTTAATAAATTCATCTACTTTTATAAAATATAAAGCCTCAGAATCTATTTCACTTTTATCTAGTTCCCCATCCAGAGCATATTCATAAAGCTCTTCGTACTCCCAGTCATCCATATATGTTTCACTAACAATTAAGTATTCCTCATTTTTATGTAAGAATGTAGGTAATTTCCCTATTCTTCCATGATCCACATTAATACCAATTATTACTCTGAAATCTTTTACAAAATATATCTCATTTTCATATAAATCATATAAATATATAGCATGATCGTCTTCTTCATATCCACTATTTACATATCTTTCATATTCTACACTGCTTCTATCAATGTCTGTATAGAATAAAAGATAGTGTTCATTAATAAAAATTGGTATGGAAGTAATATCTTCTTTGGTATTTATAAAGTAGCTTTTTTTATCCCCACCATCTTTTCTATTTATTTTATCTACTTCAAGTTTCTTTTGGTTATGTGTTTTGATTATGATAATTTTATCATTTATAAGATGCGTATATTGGGAGTACCTTTCATTTTCTGATACTTCATATCTATAAATCTCTACGGTGGTATCCCTATTTATGTCGTATATTATTATACAATAATAATATTTATCAGCTATCTTTTTATGAGTTTCAAATAATATTTCCTTACTATTGCATTCTAAAACCTCCGTGTATATGCCTTCCCCATAAGGCTTTAAATCTATAATTTTCAAATTTATTCCCCCTACTACAATTAGTATTAAAACTCTGTTTTTTCAGATAATATAATTATCTCACTTAAATTATATTATCTCTATGCAACACATTAATAATCGTAACCCCACCTTATAAATTCAATTTTTCAGGAAAGTACTTAAAATATCTTAGGATAGAGCTTCAAACCCATTGATTTATCTATACTTTATGCTCGTGTCATTATTATACCACGTTCCCCACAGGCGTGGTCGAGTGGGAATTATAGTTTTTGTTGAATATTTGAAGCTATTTTTATGTTTTGAATATAAATTTAGAGAGGATTGATTTATTGGTGAATCCTCCCTAGATTAGTTGTTTACAATATTTTGTTATGTTTTAGCTTTATATTATTATTTAAATATATTCGTATCAGCAGTTTGATACGAGACCATCTATAGGATATGTTATAGAATCTGAATAATTGAAGAAAATATCATTGGATAATAGTTCAGAGACTTCAACATATTTATTTTAGAAATAGTAGAACCCATTCTTCATTTGTTTTATCCCACCAAAATTTATCAAAATACATAGCCAACCCTTCCCTAATAAAATTTGATTTTGGTCTATTAGTAGTATATGAAAGAATGTTAGCATCTTCATGATAGCCAATACATTTAATTTCGCCATTATAAACTGCATAAATCTCATCAGGGTGATTGGCAAATCTATTTATATAATAAAAATCATAATTTTTACTCGAGGTCTTCTTCATATATTTTACCTCCCATATACTATTCGTACTAGCATCAAAGTTATTCCCTACTATTCTATTACAAATTAGAATAGCTTGTCTTACTTATGATAGAGTTCATTGCACCGTTGTGCTAACATTTTTGCCATTAGTATTTTAAACTCTTGCAACAACTCTGACTGGGGATCCTTCTGCCTTAATTTTTAGGGGTAGTGCAATAATCTCAAATTTATCTATATTCAATAAACTTTCTAGGTTTTTCATGTTTTCAATAATCAGAAAATCTTTTTCTAATAGTATTTTATGAATTTCAAAGGGATATTTATCTGGTGCTGGCAAATCCATTCCAACCATTTTAACCTTTTTATTTACAAAGAATTCGGCTAACTCTTTTTCAACTACTGGGTGGTTAATAAAATACTCAGCACATTCAAATTGGTTCTCAAAGCCTGTATACAAAAGAACAATGCTATTTCTTTCTACAATATCCAAATACTCTTTCTTCATTTTAATAACATCTTGATTTCTAGCATCAAGTAAACATCCTTTTCCAATAAATTTGTCTGCAGAATAATCACTTACTAAAATATTACTATCCATTAGATGGCTGGCAACATCAATATGAGTTCCAACATGCATACCAGTTTCTAACCTAGAATCATTGTATTTGTCTTTATTCAAAGATCTGTTTCGATACAGTTTTAACTCTTCGTCATATGGATGCGTAGTGAATCCATCCTCTATGGTATAACTTAAATCAATATACTTAGCCATTTACTCTACACCTCTTTGATAATTTCTAAGAGAAACCAAAAAATAATTCCTAAATATCTTGAAACTTCACTTCTAATATAAACATTATGTATTATCAAATCTCTCTAATTATTTTACATGGGTTTCCTACAGCAATTACACTATCAGGAATATCTTTAGTCACAACACTTCCTGCTCCAATTGTTACGTTATCTCCAATTTTTACTCCTGGACATATTATTGTTCCACCACCAACCCAAACATTGTTTCCAATAACTATTGGTTTAGCAAATTCTTTTCCAGTGAGTCTTTCCATAGGGTCTATTGGGTGAGTAGCAGTATATATTTGAACATTTGGTCCTAAAAGTACATTATTCCCAATCTGAACCTTATTGACATCAAGTATCACACATCCATGATTAGCATAAAAATTTTCTCCAACTCCGATATTGTATCCGTAATCGCAATAAAACGGTGGTTCAATATAAAAAGGACCTTTTGCTTTAATTAATTTATTTAGGATTTTCTTTCTTTTTTCCTTCTCATTTGGTCTTGTATGGTTAAATTCAAATATTAGATTTTTTGCATAATCTCTTTCTCTTATCAACTCTTCGCCACTAGCATTATAATAATTACCTGATAACATTTTTTCTTTTTCACTTTTCATTATATTTTTCTCCTCCATTTGATTCAGTAATAATATTATCTTTATTCCAACGCATGAATTTAAATTCAACATTGATTGAAAATAGATATACTATTTATTTGAAGCAAATATAGCCTCAATAATAAGTTGAACACCAACAGCTATAACAAATGGTACCCAGACATATTTCCAACTTAATTTAAATCCTACTAAGGGAATTGCTCCAAAAGTAAATATCCACAATGCTCCAGATATATTTCCATAAATCATCATTGTTTTTGTGTCTGAGTAATATTCTATCCATTGTTTCATATATTACCGAAAACAAATTATCAATATATTTTTTAACCCTATCTCTAATTTTCAATTTCCCTTTATATTAAATTTATCAATTATTTTTTTGCAAACTCCCAATCTTGTTTGTTAAGTTCATACACATCTTTACCTAAAGTAGTTATCCTATAATACTTCCTTCTACCTCCTTGGGTCTCATCCCCCTAAACAAATTCTGCTTCAAATTAATCAAGTATCTATAATCCCTTTTTGCCTGGCTTTTTCTATAGCTTCCACACGATTAGATACATGGAGCTTAGAATATATGTTTATAAGGTGAGTCTTAACTGTTGAAGTCGATATGCACAAAAGATTCCCTATCTCCTTATTAGTTGCACCTGTAGCCAAAGCCACAAGTACTTCCATCTCTCTATCCGTTAAAAGCAAATCTTTCTTATCTGCTTTTAATAAAGCCTGCAATTCAATTAAAAACTGTCTCTCTCTTATACCAAATTCCCCATAGTTTTCGTTCTGTATAATTTCAATGATAGGTCTTACTATATCCCCTTCTAATATGAAGGGTAAGATGATTTTATTCCCATAGCTGTAATGAATAGCTTCTCTGAATAAATTTAATATCTCCCTTCTATTGGAAATAAAATTTACATTGAGTATCTTAATTTTTAAGAGAGTAGCCTCTATAATATAAGTTCTTATTTTATTTCGCCTTGCAAATTTCAAGACTTCATCTACCATTTCTAGTGCTTTCTCATCTTGTTCCTGTAGAAACAATACCCTTAAATAGGTAAGCATATCCTCTTTCCTCATTTTATTTCCCTGTACCTGGTTTTCACATACCTTCACGAAATCATCTATTATTTCTTTTTCTGCTGATTCTAGATAAATTAAATATTTTAGCAAGGATGAGATATATACATCATCTTCATACATATTGCTACTCATAAGCTCTTGGATTAATTTAATTGCTTCTTTGTTTCTACCCTTCAATATGTTTAATTCCATTAAATTATATAAATATCCTCTCTTTAAAGGTACATAGCTACTAGCCGACATTCCCTCTGCCCTATATAAAACCTGTTCTGCTCTATCTAATTTCAGTTGTTTTATATATATGCCAGCCTCCCCAATATAGGTATTAAAAGTAAGCGGAGATAAGAGTGGATATTGATGAAGCATATCATATAATTTCTTATATAATACCATACACTCTGATAATTCTCCTAACTGTTCTTTTACTTGAGCCTTTAGACTGTATGCAAAATATTTTATATAGGGATTTTCTACATTTCTCTCTATAGATATAGCCCTATCTATAAATTGCAGTGCTATATCATATTGTTCCTGTAGACTCAAGAATAGAGAGAGATTTAGATAAATAATAGCTTTAGTTGTATCATCTATAGCCATCTCCTCTATCTCATCTATTGTCATAATATCTGTAGTAATATTATCCTCTTCCATTAATGCCCTAGCAAATTCGAAAATTCTATAGTCCCTATCATTCTCAATTTTTTTCTGGGCATACTTTAGGACTTCATTGCATTTATCTAACTGTAGATTACAAAAATAGTAGAAAAACAAGTGAAAAGTCATTTCCCTATCTATCAATACATTTTCAATTGGAATTTGACTTAAATACGACCATGCAAGGGGCTTGTGCTCTATGTTTTGAATAAGTTCAAGAGTAGCTCCATAGTCGGGAATCTGTAATAGATGTGCTATAGCTTCTTCCAGATCACCTAAATCTTCATATATTTTTGAAGCCCTTATATGGAGCTCTTTCTTCATCTCGAAGTCCAAACTTGCAAATTCAAGTCTTAAAAATTCCTCAAACATATTGTGATAGCGATAGTTATCTCCATTCATAGCTATAATAAATAGATTTCGATCTATCATACCTGCGATGAGTTGTTTTGAAGTCTGTACATCCAATAATTGGTTACATATTTCCTCATTAAAATAATTTAGAATTGAGGTCTTAATTAAAAATTCTCTTTCATCTTTATCCAATACATTTAGTATCTCTTTAGATAGATAGTCAACTACATATTTATTTAACACTTTTATACTGTCAATAGAAGCGTTCTCATTATTTAAAAATGCAAGTCCTACAAGTTGAAGACCTCCAATCCAACCTTCTGATAGTATACTGATCTGGGAAACAATTTCATCATCTTGCCGCATTTTCAATGTCTGTCTTAAAAAGTCTATTCCCTCAACATAAGTTAGCTTTAATTCCTCTTCTCCAATTTCTAAGAGTTGATTAGAAATAGCCAAATCTCCAAGATAGAAAGAAGGTTCTTCCCTAGTTAGAACTATGAAACTCACATTATCTGGTGAATATTTTATAAAAAGTTCTATAGTTCTAACTAGATTTATATCATATATATGGTGAAAATCATCAAGGACTATGACGATATCATCATCTTGCTTATTTAATTGATTAATGAGTAAAATAATAGTTCTTTCAATATCTTCTCTATGGACTGCAGTCTTAAACAGAAAAAATATGTTTTCATATTCGTCCTTTAGATAATCCTTTAAAGCTTTCAAAATATAATACCAAAAAGAAAAGATATTGTTATCACGACTATCTAATGTAATCCATTTAAAAGCAATAAAGGGATTCTCTTGTGTAAAACAGGCTAACAATGTGGTTTTACCGCTTCCTGCCTTCCCTTGAACTAAAGTAAGCTTATAGTCTAGAAATGTTTCAAGTTTTTCTAGCAATAACACCCGCCTTATGTGATTTCTTCTAGGTACTGGCACTTTTAGCTTAGTTGATATTATTTTTAAACTATCTTCCATATAATCACCTATATACTTAGATATCATTTAATATATACCATTATATATCAATATCTACCTTTACGAAACCTGATATTGCATAGGATGCTACTAATTCCAAATAATGCTACTGACAAAATCAGTAAATAGCCTATTTGCGTCATATATAATCCTATTGACTGTCCTCTTTCAACTCCCTGTATCATATCTAAATACTGTTTCTGAGGAAATAAACTTACAACCTTAGCTATAAATTCATTGCCTGTTTGGACCTCATTAAAACTACCAGATAGTATAGATGTTAAAACAATGATAGTACCAGATAAAGCCATAGAATTATCTAGCTTTTCAACAATAGTAGTCATAAACATAGCAAAGCTTATTGCTAATAGTACAATTACAAGCAACAAATAACTATATTCGCCATATCCAAATCCTATATCCTTTTTAAGTACCTCTTTTCCTATTATCAATACAAATAGAGATGTCATATATACCATTATAAAGCTAAATAAGAAATGACCTACCATATATTGCCCCATATTGACATGGCCTGCTATAATTCTTTTAAGCATTTTACCTTGCCTATCCTCCACAAAAAATTTCATATACGTAAGTCCCTGTAAAAAAATAGGCACAATTAAATATCCTAATATATTAGAAGCCACTCCCCTCTTTCTATAATCTTGATTTGACGACATTTTAGGGTTCGTTGTCAACTGCTCTAATTTCGTTCTATACATATCATTTTTTGCAACTAACACGTCCATGCTGCCATTTCCCCTATCTAATAACACCCCGCAATACTTATTCATTATAAGATCTGATTTAGGTGGAGTTTTCTCCATAACCTCTATATTAACATATGGAAAATCAAACTGGAGATCGTCTCTGTCACTTACCACTGCAATATTTATCTTTAACATTGTTGCCGTTGAAAAAGTAACAGCCAAGAGCATTGTTGTAAAGGTCACCACCATAAATACTATAGTTTCATTTTTTCTGCTCCAAGCCCTATAAAAATTATTTTTAAGTATAGATCCTATTTCTATCATAGATAATCCTCCATCTTGAATATTAACTTACAATTTCCTATTAATATAATAGATGCTATAGATAAGCTAATTACTATAGGAATGAAAAAGCTCGTGTTTCCATCATATATTATCTTAAATACTTCTTCCATTATCCATTTAACAGGAGATATATTAGAGACTTTTTCCACTACACTTCCAAAACTATTTATGGGGAAAAATAGCCCACCTAATATTGCAAAAACATTGTTTACTAAGCTCAGTATTGTATTAGTAAGCTCTTCACTTTTAAAAATACAACATAAAAAGACCCCCATGACCGAAGAAAATAGGTTAAACACTAATAATATACAAATTACATACGGAAATATATCTTTTGATATATTCACTTCTAATAGTGTCTGCAGTAAGAATATTACACCTATCAAACTAATAGACGTAAATAGAAAAGTAGCTGCAATTTTAGATAGATATATATATGATAAATCTATAGGAGTATAGGCAATCCGAAGATTACTGGATTTTAAGCTTTCCTCCAAAAAACTATTTGATGCTGTAACTGATACATTAAGGGCACTATATATAAGAATGGTAATACCATAATATTCATAGGAGGTAATCCCGTATCCAGAATAACTTCCATAGCTTAAATGGCCTAGCACCAAGACCAGTAATATTGGAAAAACTGTATTGTACATTAAAAGAATTGGATTCAAAAAAATATTTCTAAAATCTCTTTTAAAAATTATAAAAAACTTCATCTATTTCCCCCCCTTTAATCCCTTAAGTTACGCCCTGTAAGTTTTAAAAATACCGTATCTAAGTTCATTGTAGTGCTTGAAATATTATTAATTTTTAGACCCTTATACATAATAGTAGATATGAGTTTATCTAGGTTTTCTATTCCCCTTAGGACAGATACCAGAATTTTGCGATCTACTATCTCTACATCGGTTACTCCTTCAACCATATAGAGTTCATCTTTCTGTAACTTTTCCATATTGTCTACCTCTATATAATAGACTTTCTCTTCTCCCAGCATCTCTTTCAGTTCTTCCTTAGTTCCCTCTGCTATTATCTCACCCTGATCCATAATTATGATTCTCGTAGATATCTCTTCAACCTCTTCCATATAGTGAGTACTATATATTATGGTGGTCCCAGCTTTACTCATACTCTTAATATGATCTAGTATATGATTTCTCGACTGGGGGTCAACCCCTACTGTCGGTTCATCCATAATAATAATTTTAGGATTATGGGCAATGGCACAGGCTATATTTAACCTTCTCTTCATTCCTCCAGAAAAGGTCTTAGGCTTATCTTTTTTTCTCTCTAATAGTCCAACCGAATTTAGAGCCATCTCTACATGACTATTTAGGGTTCTACCTCTAATGCCATATAGTGATGCAAAAAATTTTACATTATCTTCTGCAGATATATCCTCATAAATAGCTATATCCTGTGGTACAATGCCAAGGATGCCTTTGTAGTCTTTTTTCACCCTCTCCACCTTATTACCACGGAAGTATATTTCGCCATCATCGTAGTCTAATACTGTAGAAAGTATATTGATTAAGGTGCTTTTTCCCGCTCCATTAGGGCCTAGAACACATAGTATTTCTCCTTCCCTTACATCAAAAGAAATACTATTTAGTGCCTTTCTATCTTTATAGTGCTTTTCTAGATTTCTAACCTGTATAATTGACTCCATATTCATCATCTCCTTCTATTTTAATTCTACTTATTTTATGCATAAAAAAATCAACCTAATGGTTGACTTCATAGGTTGATTTTTTATAAATGTGCTGTTTAACATTATTCCCCCGACTATTACGGGAAGATAGATCTATGTCAATAGTTTGGACAAAATTTAGGTTTCTTGGTGGTTCTCGGCCACCCTTAACAATAAATTTAAGAGGGCTATCCTAAATGAGGCTGTTTTAGGTATACATATAACATCATAACATCAATTATATAAAATCATTGCCAAAACTATTTATTTTAGCACATAAAATAGTCTTGGCAATGATAAAATGAAGATATTAAATTGTTATTTTTATACAATTAGGTATTTCTTGCTAGATTAGAGGTTGTTAATTCTCTCTCAATTCAGGGGTCCAACCCCTGAATCATTGTTCTTCATTAAGATAGTTTTGCAAAACAAGTTTTTATCTTAAGAAGTAGCATCCTCACTAACTAAATTCTCGTCATCTGCTAAATCATTGTCATTTGTACTATCTTTATCCAAGAGATTAGATAGAACATCTTTAACATTGAATCCCATAGTTTCTCCAAGACTTTCTTCAAGCTGTGCCATAGTATGCATAACATTTTTTGAGAGATCCGTACTACTTCCACCTATTATATTTATCTTATCTATTGCACTCATAGGTTCCGCTATGTTTTTAGCCACTTCTGGTAACATATCAAAATACATCTCCATTATAGCAGCTTGTCCATATTTCTTCATAGCTTCTGCTTTCTTATCAATACCCTCGGCTTCAGCTATTGCCTTCAATCTAATTGCATCAGCTTCCGCTTCTCCCATCTTCCTAATACCTTCTGCCCGTCTCTCTATTTCATACTTCTCTGCATCTGCTTTTTGTTTTCTTTCATAGTTCTCCACATCTGCTTCGTTTTTCTTACTTGAATATAATTTATTTCTCTCAATTTCTATATCTCTTTCAGATTTCATTAAGTTTGCATCAGCAATTTTCTCTTCAACCAGTTTTCTATTCTCTTCCTCTTGTATCTTATAAGCTATATCTGCCTTTGCTCTAATTGTGTCTTCTTCTATTTTCATCTCTGCTTTTAATTTTGCAAGCTCTGTAAGCTGTCTGGTCTTCTCCTTATCCGCTTCTACTTCAGCTTGAGTAGATTCCTCACTTGCCTTTGCAGCTTCTATCTTAACATCTCTTTCAGCTTTAGCCTTTGCAATAGAAGCTTCCTTCTTTATTTGTTCAACATTCTCA
>Ga0079226_10000530_pt1 | contig 26891 bp, 30 predicted proteins | sample Poulit2014_FD_76345 | JGI IMG/M metagenome (GOLD analysis project Ga0079226, IMG submission 76345) | Agricultural soil microbial communities from Georgia to study Nitrogen management - Poultry litter 2014 | ecosystem: Environmental > Terrestrial > Soil > Agricultural land | place: USA: Georgia...
TAAAAATGGGCGGCGTGGCTTCCAGTCAGTTAAACCAGCAGTTTTTCAACAAAATTCATTTATGGCAAGCTAAAGGTTATCAGATAGTCATCGTTCATGGCGGTGGTAAATATATCACTAAAATGATGCAAGAACTCAACCAGAAAATAGAAATCAGAAACGGCCTGAGAGTCACCTCTGAAAAAGCTTTAACCATCACAAAAATGGTCTTGCTCGGGCAAGTTCAGCCCAATATTTTAAGTGCTTTTCAAAATGCCGGTTTAGTCACTATTGGTTTAAATGCCAGTTGCAATCAATTGATTCAAGGTGAATTGATTGATTTAAAACAACTCGGCTACGTGGGGCGGGCTACAGCTTGCAATCATAATTTTTTGCAAGCTCTCCTAAAAGAGAATTATATTCCCGTCATTGCTCCTTTAGGCATGACTGCTAAGGGACAGTGGCTTAATATCAATGCCGATGAAGTAGCCTGCCAAGTTGCTGGTGATCTGCAGGCCGAAAAACTATATTTACTGACAGATGTCGCCGGCATTAAGAAAGCCGGTAATTATTTAAAAGAGCTTTGTTTTGCTGAAATTGAAACCTTTAAAAAAGAAAAGATCGTAGCTGCCGGAATGCTGCCTAAGATCAATAGTGCCCAGAAGGCCTTGGTCAGTGGCGTTTCATCAGTTTATATCAGTAACACTTTAGATACTGGAACCAGACTAAAAGCCGTCTAGTCGATATTAAGAAAAGAGGAATGTCATGGATTTTCAAGGAAAAAGTTTTTTGGCTGAAAAAGATTTCAGCCAGAAAGAACTCCAATTTTTAATTAACTACTCACAGCATTTAAAAAAATTAAAAAAAGCCGGGATCCCGCATCACTACTTAGAAGGAAAAAATATTGCCTTGCTATTTGAAAAAACTTCCACGCGGACAAGAGCAGCTTTTACAGTCGCTGCCAATGATCTGGGCGCTCATCCAGAATTTTTAGGCAGTCAGGATATCCAGCTAGGCCAAAAAGAATCAGTCGCTGATACCGCTAAAATTTTAGGTAGTATGTTTGATGGGATCGAATTTCGTGGATTTAAACAAGAGACAGTCGAAGAATTAGCCAAAAACGCTGGGGTTCCTGTCTGGAATGGTCTGACTGATAAATGGCATCCCACCCAGATGATTGCAGATTTTCTTACAATACAGGAAAACTTTGGTAAAGTAGCGGGCTTAAAATTAGTCTACTGTGGTGATGGTCGTAATAATGTGGCCCATTCCTTACTCATTACTGCAGCCATTTTAGGGACAAATATCGTCATTGCCGCACCAGAAAGTTTGCAGCCTGACTCAAAAGTGGTCAGCCTGGCCAGAGAGCTAGCCAAAAATTCAGGGGCAGAAATTAAAGTAACGGCCGATATCTCTGCTGCTGTTAAAAATGCCGATATCTTATACACCGATGTCTGGGTTTCGATGGGTGAAGAAGATCAGTTTGAAAAACGCGTAAAATTACTACAAGCTTATCAGATCAATCAAAAGCTGATTGAATCCACTGAAAATAAAGAACTGATCATTTTGCATTGTCTGCCGGCTTTCCACGACACTCAAACTCTTTACGGCCAGAAAATCGCTCAAAAATTTAACATCCATGAAATGGAGATCACCGACGAAGCCTTTCATAGCCCTCATGCCCGCCAGTTTCAGCAAGGGGAAAACCGGATGCACTCTATCAAAGCTATTATGGCAGCAACCTTAGGAAATCTATTTCTGGCTTAAAAAAGCACGAGACTGGGACATATTTTCCAACGACAATAAATTCCCGAATTTTTCAAGCTTGCTCCTTGCACTCCAGTGGATCATCGTCGCAAAAGACGAAATTTGCTGAATTGCAGGTTTTAATTTTTCGTGAATTATTGCTGGAAAATAATGATATCCCAGTCTCTGATTCAACCTTAAGCTAACTGTTCTGCCTGTTTGGCAAAACGTTCTCCAAAAACCTCAAATATTGTTTTAGCCAATTCATAATGATTTTCCTCAGCATCTAAAGCCACTGGCCCATGGTGGATAAAAGGCTTGCCCAAAGCTGAACCACCCGAATAAACCAGCATACCTTTGACCAGCAATACGCCTAAAATGGACAAGATTGCTGTATCACTACCGCCTTGAGCAAAGTGAGCAGTTGCAAAACAACCACCTAATTTACCAGCAAAGTCAATTTTTATCTGATCCAGCCATTTCATCATTTGATAAGCACTGGTCGCATAATAAGTAGGTGTACCAAAGACGACTCCCTGACATTCTTTCAAATAAGCTTCATCGATATCTTCTGTGATCGAAAAAAGTCTGACTTCTGCTTGCTGAGCTCGCATTCCTTTGGCAATGACCTCAGCCATTTCTTTGGTATGTCCGGTCTTACTATAATAAATAATCGCTAATTTCATCTTACTGCCTTCTTTCAGAAAGTTTAATTATTCACATAAATAACTAAGCAGCTGTCGCCCTAAATAAATCAACACTTGCTTTAGAGCCGTGCTGATTTATTTAGTCATAAACTGTCATTTTGTTTCTAGGTCATGTAAAAATAGTCCACTTAATAATTTGGGCTCAAACCAGGTTGATTTTGGTGGCATAATTTGTCCTGCATCGGCTACTTGCAAGAGATCGTCCATCTGAGTCGGATACATTGAAAAAGCCACTGTTCCTTCCCCCTGATCCACTAGCTCCTCCAATTTTTCAGGACCATAAATGCCACCGACAAAATCGATCCGCTGATCACTACGAATATCTTTGATAGCAAAAATTGTTTCCAGTACTTGTTTTTGCAGTACAGACACATCTAGCTTTTCCACCGGATCAGCCGGGATTTTTTTAGCTGTCAGCTGGTACCAGCTTCCTTGTAAATACATATTGACTTGACCAGGCTGTTGCGGCTTTTTCGTTGTTGTTTCACTAAGATCATAGTTTAATGTCAGTTGCCGGAAAAAATCAGCCGGCAGCGGCACATTGACAATTCGATTATACTCCCAGATCTTAAGTTCCTCGGCTGGAAATAAAATAGACAGGAAGTAGTCACTTTCAGGACTGTTTTTATTTTCTGCTCTTTTTTCTAAGCCGACCTTAACTGCCGATTCTGTCCGGTGATGGCCGTCAGCGATGTATAAGCTGGGCACGGCTGCAAAAGCTTGCTGTAAGTCATTGATCATCTCTGGATCATTGATCTGCCAGACTTTGTGCTCCACTTGATAATAACTGGTAAAATCATAAATCGGTCGATGCTGTTTTTGCCAGTTCTGAATTAGACTCTGGATCTTCTCTTGCCTGCGATAACTTAGAAAAATCGGACTGGTGTTGGCATCACAAGTGCAAATATGTTTCATCCGGTCGATTTCCTTTTCATGACGAGTATACTCATGCTTTTTAATTTTGCCTGACACATAATCATCAATTGAATTACAGCAGACCAGACCGGTCTGAGTGCGGCCGTCCATCGTCAATTGATAAAGATAGTATTGCTCTGTCAGTTCCTTTTTTAGCCAGCCTCTACTCAAAAAATCAGCTAGATTACTGGCTGCTTTTTGATAAACTGCTTCATCATAGGCAGATTGCTCCAGTGGCAGATCAATTTCTGCCTTGTCGATATGAAAATAGCTATATGGATTATCTTGGGCCAGTTGGCGGGCTGTTTTAGAATCTACTACATCATAGGGTAGGGCTGCTACTTGAGCAGCCAGTTTTTCAGTCGGCCGAATCGCTTTAAAAGGACGTACTTCTACCATTCTTAATAGACCCCCTCGCCATTTTCATTTTTGATCACCCGTACACGAATGATATTTTCAGTTTGCCTTAGCTGGGCTGCCACCTGCTGAATCTTATCCAGCTGATTTTCTGCAATATCGACTAAAGTGTAGGCATATTGATCACGGCCCCGATTGATCATATTTTCAATATTGATTTTTGAATCGGCAATGATTGAAGAAATCTGCCCCAGCATATTCGGTACATTGCGATTAACAATGGTAATGCGATAAGGTGAATGAAAGGCCATTTCAACTGTAGGAAAGTTTACTGAATTTTTGATCGTACCTTTTTCCAGGAATTTTTTCAAGGTGCCGGCTGCCATTTTCGCACAATTAGTTTCGGCTTCTTTGGTTGAAGCACCCAGATGCGGCAAGATCCTCACTTTTTTTTGTTTTAACAAGTCAGCATCGATAAAATCAGTGGTATAGCCAGCTAATTCTGCTGCATCTAAAGCTGCAATCACAGCTTTATTATCTACGATTCCTCCACGCGCAAAATTAAATAATTTAGCAGTTGTTTTCATCATCGCGATTTCTCTGGCACCAATCAAATGATAGGTTTTTTCTTGTAAGGGCACATGGACGGTTATAAAGTCACAAGTGGTCAACAGTTCGCTAAGTTCCTGGGCACGGTGAACACGTCGTGAAATACTCCAAGCCGTATCTACCGAAACATAGGGATCATAGCCCACAACTTCCATCCCCAGACGATAGGCATCATTAGCCACCATGGCTCCAATTGCGCCTAGACCGATCACGCCTAACCTTTTGCCTTCAAGTTCTGATCCGGCAAATTGTTTTTTGTTGGCTTCCACTTCTTCTTCAACGTTTTTTCCAGCTAAATGGCTGACCCACTCGACTCCCTGGATAATCGGACGAACACTTAAAAGCAAACTTGTCAAAACTAATTCTTTGACAGCATTAGCATTGGCACCAGGGGTATTAAACACCACGATCCCTTTTTCAGTACAGTCAGTGATTGGAATATTATTGGTACCGGCACCAGCACGCGCGATCGCTAAAACTGATTCAGGAAGTTCATAATCATGCAAATTGCGACTGCGCAATAAGATTCCTTCTGGCTGACTGCTCTCATTGATCGCATATTTATCTGTTTCAAAGCGCTCCATGCCTTCGGGGGCAATTGCGTTAAAGGTCTTGATCTGATGCATTTATTTTCCTCCATTCTTTTCTTCAAAATCACGCATAAAGTCAACCAGTGCTTCTACGCCTGCAAGTGGAAAAGCATTGTAGAGACTTGCACGCATACCGCCGACCGAACGATGACCTTTAAGATTTTCAAAACCAGCTTTTTGCGCTTGAGCAATAAATTCTTTATCTAGAGCTTCATCGCCAGTAACAAAAGGTATATTCATCAGCGAGCGATCCGCTTTTTTCACCGGATTGTTAAACAGCCGCGACGCATCAATGGCGTCATATAAAAGGGCGGCTTTTTTTTGATCGTAACGTAATATTTCCTTTACTCCGCCTAGATCCTTCAGCCATTCAAAAACTAGCTTAGCCATATAGATGCTAAAGGTAGGCGGGGTATTATACATCGAATGTTTACCAGCCTGCAGACGATAATCCAGCATCGGAATGTCAAGGTCGGCTTGAGCGAGTAGATCCTGACGAACGATCACTACCGTTAAACCAGCTGGCCCGATATTTTTTTGTGAACCGGCATAGATCAGGCCAAAGTCTTCCACCCGATAATCATTTGCTAAAATATTAGAAGACATATCGGCAATTAGGGGAACTTGTCCACTATCAGGTAGTTGAGTATAGCTGACACCGCCAATTGTTTCATTAGTGGTAATATGCAGATAAGCTGCATCTGAATCAACTGAGTTGACCGCAGGAATCTCAGTGAAATGATTTGCCTCACTGGTCGCGATTACTTTCACGTCAACATTTTTTAATTTTTGTGCGGCGGCAATGGCTTTTTTAGCCCAAGAACCTGTATTAACATATTGTACTTTTTTCCCTTGAGCAAGATTTAAAGGTACTGCACTAAACTGCAGACTAGCTCCACCTTGTAAAAACAACACTTTATAATCAGCAGGAATTGCCATCAGCTCACGCAAAAGGTCTTCAGCTGCTTGGATAATTTCTTCAAACCAGGAAGATCGATGACTCAGCTCCATCACTGACATGCCGCTGCCTTGATAGTCAAGCAGCTCTGCTTGTGCTTTTTTTAACACGGGCTCAGGCAATACCCCTGGTCCGGCAGAAAAATTATAGATTGTCATGTACATCGACTCCTTTTTAATATTTGATTCATTATAACAGATATTACTCCGTCTGGAGACTGATTTTTCAAAAAATTTCCAATTTACTTTACCTGATGAAGTAATTCTTATATAATTATTATAACAGACAAAGTAATTCAAGGAGGATGCCTATGATAACCAGCGACAGCATCCGTGGCTATAACGACGTGATCATCTTAGCAATTTTAGCCCAAAAAGATTCTTATGGTTATGAAATCGCCAAAGAAATTCGGGCCCGTACCCAAGAGCTCTATGTGATCAAAGAAACGACTTTGTACTCGGCTTTCACACGTTTAGAAAGACAAAAACTAATTCAATCCTATCCAGGAAAAGAAACACATGGAAAAAAAAGAACTTATTATACGATCACTGCCAAAGGAAAAAGTTTATTAACCACAAAAAAACAAGAATGGCGCGAAGCCAAAATCATTGTTAACGAATTTCTTGAAGGAGGAGAAAATCATGAAAACGATTAAGGACTATCTGGATAGTCTTTTTCTACACGTTCCAGTCACTGCAGAAACTAAAAAAGCCAAAGAGGATCTACTGTCCATTATGGAAGACCATTATTATGAATTGATTGAAGCAGGAAAAAGTGAAAATGAAGCCATTGGAGCTGTTATCAGTGAATTTGGTTCGATTGATGAATTGTTGGCTGAATTAGATTTAGATAAAGAAGATTTTGTCAAGCAAGGAGTGGAATTAGATGAAGCTTTTGACTATTGGGATAGTAATCGAAGCTTCGCCTTTGCTCTTTCTGCTGGGATCTTATGCTGCTGTCTGGCTTTAGCTGCTATGGGAATAGTTGATACTTCGTTTGAAAATTTAGCTATTTTACTCTTCTTCTTACTGGTTGCTGTCGGTATAGGCTGTATTATTTCCGGATCTTTAAAATACTCTAAAGCAATGGGGAAGATAAACAACCGTCCTTTAAAAAAAGAAGTGATCAATGAAGCTACTGAGCGTTTAACTGCTTATGAAAAAAGTTTCCGCATAGGACTGTCTTCAGGAATCGGTTTATGCATATTGGCCATTCCTCTGACCGTGATTTTTTCCGAATCAAACGCAAATGATGCGATTGGAATCAGTACTTTCTTTGGAACTGCCGGAATCGGTACTTTCTTAATTATTTACGTTAGCCTGATTTATAGTGGTTTTAAAAAAATGACTCATAATAAAAATACTGACAATCATTCTAATCATGAAGAGCAAGAAGACCCTTTTTCAATAACAACTTTCAAACGCCTTTACTGGCCTTGCGTCCTAGTCCTATACTTTATTACTTCAACCCTGACTGTTTCCTGGGGTTTTAGCTGGCTGATCTTTATTATCGCTGCGCCCTTACGTCATGTGATTTTAGACTGGCTCTATCACCAGGAAAATTTATAAGTATGTACTATTTTAGAATAATGTGCGTACTTTTATCTGAACTACGCACATTGTTAGCATAATCTACGTACTTTTATTAAAACTACGTCAATTGTTAGCATAATATACGTACTTTAATCAAAACTCTGTATATTATTGCGATAATATACCTGCTTTTGGCAAAAAAACATGCCTTATGAAAAAGGCATGTTTTTTAGCATTATCTTGCTTCTTTGGCTAGTGCCAGACAACCCAGCGTACCCGCATTGTCTTTTAAAGCAGGCGTGACAATATATTCTTCTAAGGCTGGCGTTTTAACGTAATCACTGAGCAGTTTTTTAAAAGCTTGCTGTACTTTTTGGACCATATGACTTTGTTTCATTACACCACCGCCAAAGATAATGACATCTGGTGAAAACATCAAAGTCGTATTATAAGCGCATTGAGCGATATAGTCCGCTTCAATTTTCCAAATTGGATCGTCTGCTGGAATTTCTTGACCTTTGCGTCCAGCTCTTTTTTCAATGGCAGGACCAGCTGCCATACCTTCTAAACAATTTCCATGAAAAGGGCAATTTCCCTTAAATCCATCTGCTGGATGGGGCACGACCAGCATATGACCCATTTCAGGATGACTGAAGCCTTCGACAAAACGACCGTCTTGTAAAGCTCCGCCGCCTATACCAGTACCGATCGTATAATAAATGACACTTGACTTATTTTTTCCATTGCCAAATTTGTACTCCCCATAGGCGGCTGCATTGACATCAGTGGTCCAGGCTATCGGCAGAGCAAACTGCTTTTTTAAACTGCCGGCAAAATCAAAATTCTGCCAGGCTAATTTAGGAGTGGACGTAATAAAACCATAAGTGGCTGAGTCCGGATGGATATCGATGGGGCCAAATGAACCCACGCCAATTGCCGCTAAGTCTTTTTGATACTTTTCAAAAAAATGAATTACAGATTGCATAGTTTCTATCGGTGTGGTAGTCGGATAACTTACTCTGTCAATAATATTTAACTCTTCATCGCCAATAGCACAGACAAATTTCGTCCCACCGGCTTCAATCGATCCATATAACATAACTTGTCCCTCTTTTTCTTTATAATATCTTTCTTTTAAATTTATTCTTCTTCACCTAAATCACCGGTATTGATCACAGGCTGCGTTCCTTTATCGGTAATGATCGAGACCAGCAGGTTATTGATCAGCTGAACCTTACGATCATCAGTAAAATGAATATCCTGACCAGCTTCAATTTGTTCCAGGGCCATCTGAGTCATGGTAACAGCTCCTTCAACAATCGTCTGACGGGCAGACAAGATTGCACGAGCCTGTTGTCTCTGTAGCATAGCACTGGCAATTTCAGTAGCATAAGCCAGATGATTCAATCGTGTTTCAACAACTTCAACACCAGCTACTTCTAGTCTAGCTTGTAGTTCTTTAGTCAGTTCATCTGAAACATGGCTGGTATTACCACGCAAGGTAATATCATCATCATCAAAAGTATCATAAGGATATTGAGAAGCGATATGACGGATCGCTGTTTCACTTTGAATTTCAACAAAATCTTGGTAATAATCTACATCAAATAAAGCTTTGGCAGTATCCACTACTTTAAATACAATAACAGCAGAGATTTCAATTGGATTCCCATCTAAATCATTTACCTTCAGCCGAGCGCTATTAAAGTTACGGACTTTTAAGGACACGTTGATTTTCTGCGTTAAGGGTACTGTGATAAATAAACCATTGGATTTGATTGTCCCTAGATACTTGCCAAAAAACAAAATTGCTTTGGCCTGATTAGGACTGACAATAGTCAAAGAGCTGATAAATAAGATCGCAACTAGCCAAATCACAATACTAAAAAAAGCCCAGCCGCTCTTACCATAAGCCATCCCATAACCAAACATCAACAAACCAAGCACCATTACAACTAACAATACTAAAAGTCCTAGATAACCATTTACCTGAAATGTTTTTCTCTCTTTCATTTTAGCTCCCTCCTTTTTCTTATCATACTCTATAATAAAATAAGTTCCAAATCAAAATGACTTGGAACTTTTATGTTAAAGATTGAAATTAGCCAAACGAGCTAAACGCTCAGTCTCTGAAATGCGATTTCTTTTCACATATAAGTTAGCTGGACTTGCTGCACATTCATAACAGCAGCCGCCTAAATGTCTGGCCTGGTTTTCTTCAGAAGCTAGCAGCTGACGATTACAGGCCGGATTGCCACAATTGACATAACGCTCACAAGGTGTATCATCATACCAGTCACGACCGACAATTCTTTTATCCACTTCATTGATTTCCACACTAATACGGTTATCAAAAACATACATTTTACCATCCCATAATTCGCCGCGAGTCGCCGGGTCTTTACCATAAGTAGCGATCCCTCCGTGCAATTGCCCCACATTTTTAATGCCTTCTTTTAACAGCCAGCCGGAAAATTTTTCACAGCGAATGCCGCCTGTACAATAAGTCACTACTTTTTTGTCCATGAATTGTTCTTTATTTTCTTGAATCCATTGGGGCAACTCACGAAAATTACGAATATCCGGTCGGAGGGCACCACGAAAATGTCCTAAGTCGTATTCATAATCATTACGCGCGTCTAAGACAACAGTATCCTCATCTAACAAGGCCTCTCTGAATGCTGCCGGATCTAAATATTCGCCGGTCAATTCATGCGGGTCAACATCTTCTTGTAAATGTAGAGCTACCAGTTCCTTACGAGCTCGAACATGCATTTTTTTAAAGGCATGACTTTGTGCTTCGTCGACTTTAAACCAGGTATCCTTAAAACGCTGATCGGCATGCATAGCATCTATGTAGGCATTCGTTACCTCAACTGTTCCTGAAACAGTCCCGTTGATCCCTTCTCGGGCAACTAGAATCCGTCCTTTCAAACCCAAATCTTTACAAAAGGCCAAATGTTTTGCAGCAAAACTTTGCGGATCTTCAATTGATGTATAATTATAATAAAGTAATATGCGATAATCCATCTTTTATTTCCTCCTTCAGATTTTCCCTTAATAGTATAAAGAAAAAGAGTGTAAAAAACGATGATTATGCTTGTGTTTATTCTTACAATAACTTTTCATAAAAAAATTCTGCTACCAGATCCATAGTAGCGACTTTGACCAGATGACCTTCATTAGCAGCATGAAAAATAATCTGCTCATTCTTGTAGCTACGCACAAAGTCATCCGTCTGTTTAAAGGGGATCTTCTCGTCATAAATACCGTGCCAGAATAATATAGGCTGATGAGAAAGCTGAGGATAATAAGTAGCTAAGTCATAATATTTCATCCAGCTAGTCAAATCATCATAATCTGCAGGCAGTTTTAAGTCTCGTTCTTGTAAAGACTGCTTTAACATAGAACGATAATTCAACAGCGACGGAGATCCCATGATACAGGCTGCCGCGTCGATTTCAGGATGATGGGTCAAAAGTGCTGCTGTTGTCATTCCTCCCATTGAGACACCACCTACGCCGACTTTGCCATTTATCAACTTCAACTGCTCAAAAAAAGCAATAATGGCATCAAACTCAAATAAATTGCTTTGAATTGACTGAAAAAAAGTCAAAGAGGGTATCTGAGACACAGCAGCTTTTCTTTCCCCATGATTTTGTGCATCTGGCAGGATCACACGAAAACCTTTGCTAGCTAATTTTCTGGCTTGCGTCAGGACTAATTCTTTAGCTGTCTGCCAGCCATGGTAGTAAACAATGAGCGGTAAAGGCTGATGCAACTCAGCTATACTAACTACTTCCAGTAAAGGAATCGTGCCGATCTTACGCTTGCGTATTGTGATTTTCATCTTCTCACCTCATCAGTAAAAAACAGTTTCTACTTTTATGATACAAGCAAAAACTGTTTTTTGTTATTCATTTGCCTCGATCACATCGATAGCTTTCATTAACCGAGTGAGATTCGAACGTTCACTTTCGCCTAAGGTCCGCTCAATAAAAGTAATCGTTTCTGTCAACTGCGGAATCGTAGTATATTCTAAAGCATTGACACGCCGGCGGGTACTCTCGATCTCAACTGCCATCATCTGGCAAGTTTTTTCAATTTCAGCTAATTTCAGCATCGAAGGTAAAATGGAATCTAAATGACTGAGTGATTGGTCTAACTCACTGGTTGTTGATACAAAACCGTAGGAAAAACGATCGGCCGACAGTTCTTCTTCATACACTTCATTTAACACAGGGACTTCCATATTCATAATTGTTTTACTTTGTACATCTAAGGAAACTTGATGTAACGGGATCGAAAAAACTTCTTGTAATACATGATCAGGAATGCTGCTTGATGCAAGCACATATTCGGCCATACTTTGCTGCAGCGTTGCTTCCATTTCCTTGCGTATTCTCTGATTCTCTTTCACCAAGAGCGTAAATTGCCGGACTAATTCATCTTGTTTGTCTTTTAAAAGTTTATGTCCGCGGCTGGCGGTTGCCAGTCGTTTTTTCAAACGACTCAGCTCCATCCGCGTTGGATTGACATTTAAGATTGCCATAAATCATCCAGCTCCTTTGGGGAAGGCATAAATTCTGCAATATCTTCTTCCTTGATCCGACTGAGTTCTTCTTTAGGCAAAGTGGCCAACAATTTCCAGCCTAAATCTAAAGTTTCTTCGATCGAACGATTGGTGTAGAATCCCTGATTAACATAATACTTTTCAAATAAATCAGCAAAATGGGCGAATTTCTTATCCGTTTCTGACAAGGCAGCTTCTCCCAAGACGATGGATAGTTCTTTGGCCGCTTTACCATCTGCATAAGCTGAATAAATTTGATTCATAGTCGATGCATGATCTCGACGGGTTTTTCCTGCACCGGTTCCCTTATCTTTCAAGCGCGATAAACTAGGTAAAATATCAATGGGTGGATCAATATGACGTTTATCGAGTTCACGTGAAAGAATAATTTGTCCTTCGGTAATATAACCTGTCAGATCTGGGATCGGATGTGTCTTGTCATCATCTGGCATAGTTAAAATAGGTATCTGAGTAATTGATCCTTCTTTGTCCATCAAGCGTCCAGCCCGTTCATATAAAGTGGCCAGATTCGTATAAAGATAGCCGGGATAGCCACGTCGACCAGGAATTTCACGACGAGCTGCCGATACCTCTCTTAGCGCTTCACAATAATTGGTCATATCCGTCATAATGACTAAAACATGCATGCCTTTTTCAAAAGCCAGGTACTCTGCCGCAGTCAGAGCCACTTTAGGCGTTGCGATCCGTTCAATCGCCGGATCATTCGCCAGATTTAAGAACATGACCGAACGATCGATCGCACCGGTTTTACGAAATTCATTAATGAAAAATTCTGATTCTTCAAAAGGAATGCCAATAGCCGCAAAGACGATCGCAAAGTTGTCATCTTGTCCTGGAACTGTTGCCTGACGAGCAATTTGAGCGGCAATTTCCTTATGAGGTAAACCAGAAGCAGAAAAAATAGGCAGTTTTTGTCCTCGTACCAGGGTATTCAAATGATCGATCGTTGATATTCCTGTCTGAATAAACTCATCAGGATAATCTCTAGCCATGGGATTGATTGCTTCTCCGTTAACGTCTCTTCTTTCTTCTGGGATCAGCTGCGGTCCCTCATCTATGGGCTGCCCTAGTCCATCAAAGATCCGGCCCATCATATCAGGCGATACACCTAAGCTAAGTCCCTGACCTAAAAAACGCACACTACTGTCTTGTGTCCCTAAATCATCGGTTCCTTCAAAGATTTGAACGACGGCTTTGTCGCCTGAGACTTCTAAAACTTGTCCGCGTCGAATTTCACCTGCTGAGTTTTGTATTTCAACCAATTCATCATATTTAACACCGGCTACTTTTTCCACTACCATTAAGGGGCCACTTATTTCAGAGACCGAGCGGTATTCTTTTAACACTAAGACATTCCCCCTTTAGCTACGATCGATTGAATGGTCTGTTCAATACTACCTTTAATTTCATCCAATTGATCAATTTCTTCTTCAGCAATATATTTACTACGTGCAATTCTTTCTCTTAATTGTGTGGTTCCTTCCATAAGTTCTCGGTAATAAGAACCTAGAGAAATGGCCTCTTGCGCTTTTTTATCAAAAGTTAAAATATTATCTAACATCCGAAATTGTTTTAAACGTGAAGTAAAAGTATCCACATCATCAAAAGCATTCTGCTGCAGATAATCTTGTCTTAAAGACCGAGCAGTATACATCGTCATACGATCTTTTTGTGACAAAGAGTCTACCCCAACCAACTGCACAATTTCTTCCAGACGGCTTTCATCTTGTAAAATCGCCATTGCCTGATCGACCATCTCACTCCAGTGCGTACCTAACTCCGCATCCAAAAATTCCTTCATCTGATCTTCATATAAAGAATAAGAGTCCATCCAGCTTACTGAAGGAAAATGTCTTTTTTGAGCTAAAGTAGCATCCAAAGCCCAAAAGACCTTAACGATCCGTAAAGTGTTTTGCGTGACGGGCTCGGAAATATCCCCTCCGGCTGGAGACACGGCTCCAATGGCGGTAATACTTCCCTCGTTTTCTTCATTACCCAATACTGAAAATTTTCCGGCTCTTTCATAATACTCGGCAATTCGACTGCCCAGATAGGCAGGATAACCTTCATCGCCTGGAATTTCTTGCAGACGACCGCTCATTTCACGTAAAGCTTCGGCCCAGCGCGAAGTGGAATCTGCCATGATCGCCACGCTATAGCCCATGTCACGGTAGTATTCGGCAATGGTGATACCCGTATAGATCGAAGCCTCACGAGCCGATACTGGCATATTTGAAGTATTGGCAATCAATACAGTCCTTGCCATGATCGATTCACCCGTTTGCGGATCGATCAACTCAGGAAATTCATTCATTACATCTTTCATCTCATTACCGCGCTCACCACAGCCTACATAAACAACAATATCTACATTGGCCCATTTAGCGATCTGGTGCTGGACGATCGTTTTACCCGCCCCAAAAGGACCGGGTACTGCTGCTGATCCACCTTTAGCCACTGGAAAAAAGGTATCGATCACCCGTTGACCAGTAATCAGCGGTTCACCAGGAGTCAACTTGTGTTTTGTCGGACGAGGTGTCCGAACCGGCCATTTTTGCCGCATCGTCAAGGGAAACTCTTCCTGTTCATTTTCCAAAACACAAATTGGCTCCATGATCGTATAATTTCCTGCCTTGATCGACTTTATTGTACCTGCCCTATTTGGCGGCACGAGTACCTTATGTTCTACAGCTTTTGTCTCTTGGACGGTACCTAGCACATCGCCAGCTGCTACTTTTTCTCCTGCTCGCTTCTGCGGTACAAAAGTCCATTTTTTATGACGATCAAGTACATCGATCTGTTCACCTCTAGGAAGAAAATCACTTCCTGTCTGGCTTAAAAATTTATCTAAAGGTCGCTGAATACCATCAAACATCTGTCCCAAAAGACCTGGAGCCAGCTCCACTGATAAAGGAGCCCCCGTTGTTTCTACAATCTCCCCAGGTCCAATGCCCGCCGTTTCTTCATAAACTTGGATAGAGGCGACTCCTTTTTTTAATTCAATAATTTCACCGACCAGCTCTTTTTCACTGACTTTACAAAGTTCATGGATTTTAGCACCATGTAACCCATTGGCCGTGACTAGAGGACCGGATACTTTTGTAATTGTTCCTAATGTCAAAAAAATCTCCTCCTACCTAGCTGCTCTTTTTTGTTTAATCATCTAAAATATTCATTCCTATCGCTTTTTCTACATTATTTTGAATACGCTCCATGCCAATTCCCAAACTTCCAGTACTACTGGGAATCGGAATGATCGCAGGTGTAGGCTTCCCATCAAAAAGTGCCAGGGTCTCTTCCAATTGCTGAGCCACTCTTTCGGTGATAAAGATCACACCATAATCTTCAGCCATATTTTTTAACTGCAAACTTGTTTCTTGCAAATCAGTCACTGGATAGATATCTATACCTAAGCCTTTAAAAGGCAAGATGGAATTCTTACCGCCCATCATCGCAATTTTTTTATACATAACTTTCACGCACCCGACTTCTTAAAATCTCCTCTGGCACCTTATTGATTTTCCCAATCAAAATCATCCGTAAATTTTTCAATTCGATCTCCTTAGCAAATAAAAATCCGACAATTGCCTGCGGTCCAAAAGGTACGATTTTTTCTTCTTTCAAACGTTCCATCATAAAATTATCTTGTCGAATGGATAATTGCGTCAGAGTTTTCTTTTGGGTCATTTCTTCATAAACACCTTTGACCAAGGAACGATAAGGCGTTTCGTCCATGTAGCTGAAAAAATCTTCCAGTGAATGGTCAATTTCATCAATCAGGCGATCCACACTAAGATTACCGCCATCTTGCAATACCGCATGGATAAATCCAGCTGGCTGCTTCATTAAATAGCTGCGCAAAGTGGTTGAAATATTAAAAATATCGATTTGTCTTTTTATCGCTTCTTGCATCCGTGAATCATTTTCGCTTTGACTGATTTTAAGCAAATGACTCCAGTAGTAGTTATCAAAAATGATATCAATTGCCTGCACTTCTCTATAATCTTCCATATATTGAAAAACTTCTTGAATGCACTGTTCCATCAAAGGATCCACCTGATCGCTTTTACGTAAACGAACTAAGTTCCTCAATACCGTTAAGTCAAGTGTCCCGATGGGCTGTAAAAAGTCAGTAAAATCTTCTTTAGTATAAGCTGCTTTGACCAACAGCTTTAAGTTCTGGTAGTCATATTTTAAAATTGACAGATCCACAATGCTACGAACAGGGGTGATGTTATAAATCTTGTCGAAAGTTCTCTTCTTTTCGGCAATCAATATCTGCTCAAAATCACGCGCATCATCATTTTCTGTAATGAAATCCCCATAAACCGTCTCTTGTAAGATTTCATAGACTTCTTCTGGCTCAGAAAGAGCTAACAAACGATCATAAGTCGCTTGTGGCAATAGTTTATTTTCATAAGTCCGGATCTGGACATTGGCGTTACCAAACTGAATATCATCCATCATAAACACCTCTTATTCTTCTGTGAAAATGAGATTTAGTAACTCCACGCTTAATTCTTCCTTAGCGGCATTTAACAATGACTCAAAGGTAAAATTATATTCGATTTCCCCTTGCCTTAATAAAAAACCGCCGCGACGAGCCAAAGTTTCTTCGGCTACCGTCAATTCCATTTTTGAGGTCGCGTTGTCATGCCAATATTTCTGGTTCTCTTTGGTGGCAAAAGCTGTACTATCACTACCTAAAACCAAGTCCACCGCTCCTTTTAAAGGAGTATTTTCAATATTTCTGGTAACAAAATAATTAAACTCATTTTCATTCATCGCTTTAATTTTTTGTAAACTTTCAGCATATAATTGATCTAAAACCTGTTGTTTAGCTGCTAAAATTTCGCTTCGTGACTTTACATGAATATCAGAAACTTTTAAGCTCATATCCGCACGAAGCTCTTTTTCGAACTGCTGCAAATTCTCATCAATTTGTTTTTGCAGCTGATTTTTTTTCAACTTTTCTTTTTGCTCAATCTTTTCTTCTTCTTTTTTCAGATACTGCTCTTGTTTTTGCTGCGCATCTTGCAATATCTTTTGCGTTAAATTGGTAATGTCTGACATAATTTCCTCCTATCTCATCACAAGCAAGAAAGAAATAACAAAACCTAAAATCCCATAGGTTTCCATCATTGCTACATAGACGATCCCTTTAGTCACATGTTCTGGTTTTTTAGCTAAGATCTGCATTGCCGCACTTGCTCCTCTACCTTGCCACTTACCGCACCAAATCGCTGTAAAAGAAATCGGTAAAGCTGCCATTAACAGGTATAATCCCTGAGCAAGATCCATATTTCCTGATAATTGTATAAATATCATAAAGGAAATAACAAATCCATACAAACCTTGCGTAGCAGATAACAGTTCCAGAATCAGTACTTGACCAAATTTTTCTGGTTCTTCTGCTGTAAGACCTGCACCAGCCTCTGAAGTGATCCCCAGTCCGATCGTAGAACCGATACCGCCACAAATTGTCGGAATGGCTACAGCCAAGGCTCCTGCGATCAAACCACCATTTTCATATAAAAAACTTATCCAATTTTCCATTAATCAATCTTCCTCCTCATCTTGTTCGGACACCACTTGAACGTAAGATCCTTTTGGCTTAAAGGGTTTGAAAGCACGTCCCCCGCCAGTATAAAACTTACCGAAAAATTCAAGATATTGTAGTCGAATTCCGTGTACATAAGCACTTAAATAACTTAAGAAAATATTTAAACCATGCAAAGCTGCAAATAAAATGATCCCTACTGTAAAACGTGCAGGGGTCGGCAAATAACTAATAATCAGATTAAAAGCTGCTCCGATACTACCCCCGGCGACACCCAAGGCCATCAGACGGGTATAACTTACTAAATCACTCATATAATTGGTTAAATCCATGAAAGAATACAGGCCTGAACCAATTTTTCCTATTAAAGTATTACCGTCAAAACTACCGCCAATCACGACCATGACCAGACTAACGATCAGACTCACTATACCGACTGTCTGTAAAGCAGTCTCAGGAACAAAGAGCATCCCTACTACTATCATAACTGCACTGATCAGAAAAAGGATCCATGATCCAGCCTGGAATAGTGCTTTGACTTTGGCTTTTTCACGGCACCATAAAAGATAAAATTTCAGTCCTAGTCCCAGCATGATTTGAATAAAACCAAAAATAACCGACATGACTAAAATTTCAGTAATATCAGAATCTGTGGAAAGTAATTGGAAAGAAAACTGCTTACCAAAAATATTCCCATAGACTAAGCCCCACATCATAGTAGGAACTGAACAGATCTGAAACATATTTATATTCTGTTTCATGCCTTCCTTGAAATGCAGAACACGTTTGCCGATAAAACAGGCCAGAAACAACAGCAGGCCATAACCAAAATCTGCCACCATCAGACCAAAAGCCAAAGCATAAAAAGGCATCATGAAGGGTGTTGGATCCAATTCACCATATTGAGGTAAACTATACATTTCAACCAGACCTTCAAAAGGTTTAACTAGTTTATTATTTTTTAACAGGATCGGCGCTTCTTCGTATTCTTCCTTTTTGATCTCTGCAAATTCAAGGAAGTAATCCGAACCCACCGCATTTTTAATGCCTTTCTCTAGTTGTTTAGATTTAGAGACGGGGATCCAGCCAGAAACATCAATTGTATATTTTGATTCCAGTAGATATTGATTAGAATTTAAACGATCGCGCAAACTATCAAAGTATTCCGCCATCATTTCTAATTCGTCATACAAATCTTGTTTTTCTTTTAATTGTTGCTTGATTTTTTTTTCTTCTATTGTTAAGTTCTTGGCTTTTTCTTTAATGTTTTTTAAGTCTTCTGCTGGTTTATTTTCATAGGGATAATGATATTCTTCAAAAGCCACTGAATGTAATACATTCTGGACTTTCCTTTGCTCGTCCTTAAGGTAAATAAATAGCAGATAAGTTGTAGTTGAAGTTTGATGTAACTTTTCTAGATAGGAATTGTGTAGTTGACCCATTTTTTGTTTCAAATGGTCATATTCAGAATTGGGAACCGTTCCTAATAGTCCAACGGTTGCTTTAAAAGTAGATAAAATTGCTGGTCGCTCATCAAAATAGCGCCAATGATTTAACTGATCTTCTTGATCTGAAATTTCTAGTTGCTCCTGCTCAATAGCGCGTAGCCTTTTTTCGTCTGTTTTTAGCTGCCTGCAGGCCTTTTGCCAATCAAAAGTATGTGCATGCTCAGCTAATTGCGGCAAGGTATAATGATGAATAGGCTTGCGCAAAGCTTGAATCATCCCCAATCTGGGTAAGTAAGGGCCTAAGAAATTACGAGCTCCATTTACTTGACTCAATTGTTTTTCGATCTCATTGATTTGTGGATCTGTCTGCTTTTGTTGAAATAAAGGAAGTGTATCAGAATGATATTCTTCTGCTGAGAAAAATTCTACTGCTTGAAAATCTTGCAAACATTCCATTATCGCTGCTTGATCCTGCTCAAAAGCAATCAAATTGAATTTTTGCATTTTTTCAATTGCCATGTTCGTTCACAACCTTATTTATAATTAAATTTTGTGCTTTTTTACGAATCTCGGGTGAAATATTCTGTAATTGATTAATCTGTTTTTTTGTATCTTCAACGATTGGCGCTTTAATATGTTGCCACTCTTCTTCATTTTTCCTGCGTAGTGCTTTTTTTTGTGATTCTTCTTGATCTAACTGTTCAGCTTTAAATTGAGCGATTCTCTTTTCGCTTTCTTCTTCTTCCAGCTGAATTTTTTTTCTTGCTTTATTCATCAGTTCTTCTGCCTGCTTTTCAGCATCAGACAATTGTAAAATAGCATCCACACTCATTTTCTCCACTCCTTTGCATTAATATTTTCAAGAAATCATTCAATCAAATCACTTAAAGGATACGCCGCTAGTTTTCCTAAAAAAACTGCTTCGCTTTCCCCAAAAATAGCTGCCAGATGTTTGGCCACTTTCTGTGCTTCTTCAGGAGAAGAGAAAATCTGTTCAGCTAAATTCTGACTTTGGACAAAAGATTCTTTTCCTTCAATAGCATAATATACGTCGAGCAAAAAAATTTCATCCAACGATTTTGATAAGCGAAAACCCCCGCCTTTTCGAGCACTGGAAGTAACAATTTCTGCTAAAACCAGTTTACGCATGATTTTTTTTAAATAAGAGTCTGATACATTCAACTCTTCACTAATACGATAACTTTTAACGGGACCAAATTTTTGTTTTTTGGCTAAAAGCAACAAAATACAGATGGCTTCTTCCGTACTTCGCTTTAATTTCATGATTTCTTCTCCTTTTATGGACAAAAAATATCCATAATCAATTCTAACAAACCCTTGACTATCCATCAAGGGTTGTAGACTAAATTCATTTTTTTTACAAAGATGTGAAGAAAGAATGAAGAATCAATCCACAGTTTCTGATGCAACTTTTTTCAGGTAAGCCGCATAGTCTTCAGCCAATATTTTGTGTAGCGGTTCAATAGTATTGAAAGTAAAACCTGCTTGCTTTTTTTCGATATACCAATTAAATTTAATGTCATCTCCTTGACGCAAAACAAAAATCAGACGATCTTTTTCTGTCATATCAAAATTCTCAATCGAATAAGAATATTGTTCTAATTCATCGATCAACAACTGATTACACAAATATTCAAAGTAGAAGTTCAGTATTTCTCCTTTTTTCTTATAATCAACCCATCGTTACTTTAGATTATTAGATTTCTCGTTCATAGCAGTTAACTCATCCTCTAACTCACCCATTTGTCCATAAGAATCATCTCTTTGGTTTTCTAAGTCATCGATCCGCTTTCTCAACTCTGCTTTTCTTACTTCATACTTCATCTTGATGTCACTCCTCTATTTTATTTTTACAAAGCAAACGTTTGTTCGTATCTGTGTACTTATTATAGCATTTCGTTCTCTTTTGTCAACATTTATTTTATATTGTTTCTTTTTGTGTTTGATGTTAAAATAGAGTAGAAGGCAGGTGGAACAAATGAAAAGTAACGAAGAAATTATGCAAGTGCTAGAGCAGTTAAAAGATGAAAACAATTTGTCGATCAGTGAAATTGCCCGCCGGGTAGACATGTCCAAATCTGCTGTTTCAAAATACTTTAATCGCACACGTAGTTTTCCTTTAAGTCGAGTGTATGATTTTGCCAGCGCCTTAAATGTTAAAGCAGAATATATTTTAGGTTATGAAGAAAAAAAGCAAGAAAATAAAGTGAGCTATTTACCTGTCCTGAAACAGCTGGCCAACACTTCAACTCTGATTGCCGAGACGAATAAAGACACTTATCAGCCCGCACTCTTAACCGACCTGCCACACGGCGAGTACTTCTTTTATAAACAAACAGATACAAGTATGGCACCCATCATACCTGAGGATGCCAAAGTTTTAATCAAATTTCAGGAAGCCGTTAAAAATGAAGAAATCGCTGCTTTAATCATTGACGATGATGCTAATATTTTATTAAGAAAAATACGAAAACAGGAAAAATTCATCTTTTTGCAGGCGGAAAATCCCGATTTCGATCCAGTGATCATTACTAAAGATCGAAAGCTAAAGATTATTGGTAAAGCAATCCGGGTAAACTATTTACTGTAAAAAAAAGTCTGGAAATGCATCATGCATTTTCAGACTTTTTTATTGATTCATACTCAACAGAATTAAAGTGATAATCATCTTACTTCAATTTTATCATGCCAGGAACTAGCGGTTTGCTGCAGTACCTTATTTAAGGCTTCAATATTATTCTTTCCTTCAGTACGTAGCCATTCAATTGCAGCTTCTTCACCCTTTTCAATAAACGGAGCTACTCCATTTTTCCAAGTCGCACGGCCGCATAGCACTCCATTAAAGGTTGACTGCGCTTCTTTTGCAAATATTAAAGTTTTTTGGAACAATTCAGCTGAAACACCCGCACTCAAGAAAATAAAAGGCAGACTTGTTGCATCGCTCTGTTCTTTGAAATAATTTTTAGCTTCTTCTTTACTGTAGATTACTTCATCACCATATCCTTCAACATAGTTCATATTTACTGGTACTTCTACCTTCAGCACGTCCACATGATATCGATCTTTACTAAATTCTTTCATTGCCTCAACAACTTTATGTGGTTTTACTTTAGCATATTCAGCAGAAGCAGACTCTGGATTATCCGCATCATAAGTCACGATTTCCAAATAAAAAGGAATATCCTGAGACAAACATTCGCTACCAATTCGTTCAATAAAAACATGTTTTAGATGATTAATTTCAGCCTCTTCATCGACATCATAATACAATAAAAACTTAACTGCATCTGATCCTTCTTCTTTGATGCGTAAAGCTGACCAATCATCTAATAAGTCGGGCAGACGACCTGGAGTCGTTTTATCATAACCTGTCTTTTCATAGGCTATTAAAAGACCCGCGTTATTATCACGCGCTTTAGCTGCCTTTAGTCCATATTCTGGATCCAGCAAAATAGACGAGGCGTAAGGAGTAAGCTCTTTTGAAACAAGTACCTTAAAATCAGAAATTACTTTTTCCGTTGGCTCAATGCCCAGTGGTGCAATCATTTTTTTCAAGGCGCCGCGCTGATCAATTGCCAATGCACTGATAACCCCATCATCGGTTGACAACTGATCCATTTTTTCTTTTTTACTTTTTGTTAATATATGCATACTAGCCTCCAAAGTTTTTTATACCATCACTATAGTGCTTACTTTTTTAATACGAAAATAAGTAAGCACTACTCTAATCAAAGTTTTACTAATCTGTTAATTCATACATCACCTTAACTTCTTTTGTATTATTCTCACGCATTTTTTTAATAGGTAGTTCCTTATCTTCAAGAGAATACATCTTAGTGATCAACGATGAAGTATCAATTTCTCCTGTTGACAGATAACGTAGGGCTGCTGTCCACTCAAAACCTGGAAATGGAGCAGAATATGACATCCAAGAACCTCTCAACTCTAATTCTCGGCGTAAAATCAGTTCAAACTGTTCTGCTTCGAAATTAACTGGCCTTGTGCATGTACCAACAAACACTACTTTTGCCTTAGGTGCTGCATATTGAACTGCTTGGACCTGTGTAATATGGTTTCCTGCAGTTTCTAAAACAAGATCTGCTAAACCATTATCTTTAAAATATTGATCTAAATTCACTCTTGTAGGATTTACCAGATAAGTTGCACCAATTTTCTCAGCAATTTTTAACTTATTATCATTCAAATCCACGACTGTAATTTCACCTACACCTCTTGCTTTCAGTGCCAGTACGGTCATCAAGCCAATCGTTCCTGCTCCTAAAACGAGTGTTTTTTGTCCAGCATATGTTCGTACTCTTTCGACACCATGTATCGCAACAGTCAGAGGTTCAATTGTAGCTGCAATTTTTAAATCAAGTTCATCTGGAACAATCAAACAATTGGCGGCCGGTGCTGTAACATACTCTGCCATTGCTCCTTGTCTTCTCGAACCAATAAAACTATAATTGAGACATAGCTGTGGATTGCCACTGCGACACTGCTCACAATGATTACAAGGAACTAATGGTGCTACAGTTACTCGATCTCCTTTTTTTAGTGAAGTTACATTTTTCCCCACCTGACTGATAATCCCTGAAAATTCGTGACCTAGTACTTGAGGATATTGATGAACACCTCCATCAAAATAACGCGGTAGATCTGAACCGCAAACTCCGACATACTTTACCTTAATCAATACTTCATCATCTGTTGGAACCGGAATTTCTACATTCTCTAATTTAAATGTTGCTACATCTGTTACCGCTAAAGCTTTCACTTTTTGATCACCTTTCTAATTTTCACTTTTTTCTACATAAAGAGTTCCTTTTCTATATTTTACATAAGTATAAATTACGCAGAATAAATAAATAACTGCTATGACTAAAAAACCAATGCTAAAATCAGCGGTGAATCCCTTTGTCATTAAATAAGTTAAGGGTGACCCTGCCTGGTCAAGAGAGGAAATTTGTTCGCCAGTTTTACTCAAACCTACATTTTGACCTAACGTTTGCTGCAGGCTGGCCATATGATTTGAAATCCAAAGCGTCATTGTCATAATTGCAGTTCCTGAAAACAGGGTTCTGAAAATATTACCTTTATGAACGCCCACCGCAATTGCAATAAAGAATCCAATCGTCGCTAAATCACCAAAAGGTAAGATACGATTTCCTGGTAACAGAACTGCAATTAAAATAGATAAAGGTACAAAAATCATCGAACCAGCAACAACAGCTGGATCTCCTAGCATTAAAGCACAATCCAGGCCAATCCGAAAATCTCCACCCGAAAAATGTTTATCCAGCATTGTTCTAGCCGCTTCGGAAATCGGCATCAAACCTTCCATGATCAGTTTTACAACCATTGGCATCAATACCATTACACCAGCCATTTCAACAGCTAGAGTTAAAGCATCGCCAATAGAATATTTAGCCAGTAAGCCAATCACAAAACCTAAAACTGCTCCAATAATTGTTGGCTGTCCAAATACTCCCAGACGCTCTTCAATTTTTTCAGGAGTTAATTTAATTTTATTCAAGCCTGGTATATGCTCAATCAAATCATCGATCGGAGCAGCAAAAACTCCCATATAAGCCGAAGTTCCATGCGGCATAGCTATTCCTTCCAAGCCAAAATATTCATCTGTAACTGGTGTAAAAATATCCCCCAGTTTATAAATAACGGCTGCGTGAATAATAATTGCAACAATTCCCCATACATAACTGCCTGTTGCGATCTGTACAATAGCTCCAGTAAAAGCAATATGCCAAATATTCCAAATATCAACATTAACGACTTTAGTCATCTTGGTAACCAGCATCACAATATTAACTGCTATTGCGATTGGAATGGCTATCAATCCCATATCGGAGGCCCAAGCCATCGGTGAAGTTCCTGGCCAGCCGATATCGATAACGTTTAGTCCAAGATTATAATTATCTGCCATTGATTTTGCAGCATCACCTAAGTTTTCTGTCATCAGGCTAATTACCAAATTAATTCCGACAAAACCAATTCCGACAGTCAAACCCGATCTTAAAGACTTACCAATTCCCTGTCTTAATAAAATCCCAATAATAAAAATAACTAAAGGTAACATTACCGTTGGACCTAAGTCAACAATATACTGAATTACTGCCATTGAAGATTTCCTCCTTTAAGAATTCTGTTTATTACTTGTCCTTTAAGACATCTAAGATTTCTTGTTCAACTTTTTCAACACCTACTCCAGAAATAAAAGCAACACCATGAATTACCGGTACCCCATAATCTTTCTTTACTTTTCCAGTAGTTACAATCAAGTCTGCATTATCTTTTTCAGCAGATAATTCTGAAATACGCGTTTGTTTTATATCAGCATCGATTCCATTTTTCTTCAATAGATCCTTAATTTTATTAGCCGCAACGGTAGAAGTTGCAATTGCTCCTCCACATGCTACAATCACTCTTTTTTTCATTATTATAATTCCTCCATTTTATTTATAAGTATAATTCCACAACTTGCTGAAATTCTTCAATATTATCAGCTTTTAAGCACTCTGCTACTAACTGACCTCCCTGAATCTTCTCAACTAATAACTGTAATTGTTCCAAATGTTGTTTTCCGTCGCCCAGAACTAACATAAAAAATATTTGGGGATAAACAAGATCCTCATCGTCACCTCCCATCTCATTAAAAGCTATTTTTGAAGTATTCCGGATACAAAGTATAGTATCCTTTCTTACATAGGTGCCATCTGTATGCGGAATAGCTACTGCTGGCTCAGTAGGCAGTCCAGTGGGAAACTCTTTTTCGCGTTCAATTAGAGCCTCTTCAAATTCAGATGAAACGTAACCAGTTTTTTCTAGATATTGAGTAACTTCTTTAAATAATTCTTCTTTATTTTTAAAGGAAGAATTAAAAATATACTTTTTCTCAATTTTTTTCATTTGTTTCCTCCTGGGTTTTGATTATTTCAATATTTCTTTTTGAAATTTCTGTTTCTTCTTCAGGATCACTGATATCTGTTGTTATAACAATATCTAAATCTTCTAAATCAACAGTCTTATATAAAGCAGATTTTCCAAGTTTAGTTTCATCTGTTAACAATACGGCGGTACTGCTATGATGAATCATTTTTTTAGATATTTCTATTTCACCCATGTGGTAGTTAGTCAAGCCGGATGCTACGTCCAAACCCGCACAACCGAAGAAACCTAAATCAACAAATATTTTGTCAGCATTATCTAATCCAAATGTACCAAACAAAGAATCCTCATTTTTGCGGATATTACCTCCTAAAATAATTAACTGAATTCCTGAAGATCTTATAAGTAAATTAACGATTGGAATACTATTGGTTACAACGGTTAAATCTTCAAAATCAACCAATTGCTGAGCGAGTGCATAGGTACTCGTCCCATAGTCGAGATAAATCGTATCGCCAGGTTCGATAAATTGATAGGCTCTTTGTGCAATCAGCCGCTTTTGACTTGGATTTTCTGATTTTCTCCTTTCATAATCCGTTTCCGTATTAACCTCATCTAATACAGCACCACCATAAGTTTTTTTCAATAAGCCTTCTTGTTCCATTTCAGTAAGATCTTTTCGTATTGTTTCTCTGGAAACAGCCAATTGTTTACTTAGAGCTAGAATACGAACGGACTTTTTTTCTCTGAGTATATTTAAAATTCTTTTTTTTCGCTCTTTAGACATTTTCGCTCCCTCCTTGTAATCGTTAACAATAGTTTAACATAAAATTGGCAAATTGCAATGATTTTTATTCGCAAGTTGCCAATTTATTTTTATCTTGCAAAATAAATGCAAAATAAAGCGTTTTATAGTACAATAGTTTATGAACTAACAAATATTTTTTGACAAAGGAATGATTTTAATGA
>Ga0079226_10000531_pt1 | contig 26890 bp, 13 predicted proteins | sample Poulit2014_FD_76345 | JGI IMG/M metagenome (GOLD analysis project Ga0079226, IMG submission 76345) | Agricultural soil microbial communities from Georgia to study Nitrogen management - Poultry litter 2014 | ecosystem: Environmental > Terrestrial > Soil > Agricultural land | place: USA: Georgia...
AAAAATATTTGTGAATGGCAATAATATTTTGATATTTCCTATTTTTAATGCATGAGCATGTTTTTGTATATGTTTATTGGTAAACTGTTGACTAAAGAAAGCAGCGGAAGCATCGTGGTGGCTCAACTGCTTCCATGGAAAAGGAAGCGGGAGAACTGTTCCGGTATTTCTTTTTATTTGAAAATCATATTCGATATTTATTGACAGAATTCGGGAAGGGACAGGGAACTCGGTCCAATCATAAGGAGACTCTGGTAAGAGTTCGTCAATGGTAAAGAGCCACTATAGGTTCTAAGCTGCAAAACCACATCGGAGCTGCTTGCCCTTGATCGGCGAGCCACTTCTTAGTGATTCGCTGTGCAGGGACCCGGCCAGCGAGAACTTAGAAAGTGATTGTCCATGGTAGGCTGGCTGTGTGGATGGGAGCCTTCAAAAGCTGAATTTTCCTCATCCACTACCAAAACAGTACCAAGGACACAAACAAGGTAAAGTGTGGGAGGGCAAAAAAACCTGATATTGCCATTCACAATCAATCTGTAGAATCTTTTATTGTCCGAAAAAAATGGGTATTGACCACAGGCGCCCTCCGTCAAGTATATCCAATCTGATTGCTGTCCTAATGTGAAAAGTGAAATAACGTGTATATTTTACACAAAGTGTTGTGTTTTCAATGTTCCTAAGTGTCTATGTATTGCTATTTCATAACAGAGAACAAGTTTTATTTAAAGGTGGATGCTGTAAAATAATATAAAACTTGTATTACTAAAGAACTAGATATAAAATAAAGATAAAGTATAAAAAAAGTAAGAGTAGGTGACTTCAACGTGGAAGTTAAACTGTTTCAAAAAACGCAAAGAGATTTAGCTTCATCTATAAACTTTGTGATCGATACATATTGGGAAGACGGTATAAATGAAGATAAAATGGTGGAAATAATACAGAAGTTGTATATCAATAATGAAAGCAAATTTTTGAAGAATGGAGAATATACAACCGTGCTTCGTCAACAATGTGGGAAAAGAAGGTTGCAAGTCGTCAATAGGGTGTTAGATATGCATAAAATAACGGCAAATCAATGAATTAATTGATTTATAAAATGAATAGCCAAGGTGTTGATTTGATGAGTTCAGATATAATGCAAGCTATAAATCAGGAACTAACTAACATCGAACTAAGAAGACATCAGTTAATTTTTCTAGTGAGAGATCAATTTAGAAAGGACATTAAATATGTTTCGGAGTCGCTAGAAATTCCGTACATTAATATTAATTATGAATTAAGCAAAATGTTAAAAGACTTGCCGGTGAAAAAAAGGCCTAGAAAAGTTAGTGAATTCCTAACGTTAATAATACGGGATAAGAATGCTGACATGTTAGTTCTTGACCATATTGAGATCTTGTTTGATCCACAATTGCAACAAAATCCTGTTTTACTACTAGAGAATATTAGTCGAAATGTCACATTGATAGTTAGATGGAAAGGTCACTGTTCTGGCCGAAAATTAGTTTATAGTGAACCAGAAAATGATGATTATTTTACGCATGACGATACAGAAGGAATGATTATTAATTATACTTTGAGGGGGAAAAGCCATGAAATATGGTGATTTAATTCATTTTGAACCGATTGAATCCGTTGTACAGTTAAAAGATGCAGACGAAAAGGAAAGTGCTTTTAATTTATTAGATACATATGTTATTTCAGAACGAATGGCTGAAATTTTGGATGAATTGGTAATGGAACAGTTACAGTTTAACCGTCCGGCTGATAATAAAGGTATGTTAATTGTCGGTAATTATGGTACAGGTAAATCTCATTTAATGAGTGTTATATCAACAATTGCTGAACTGGATGGTTCTAGTGAAAGAATTCAAAACGAAAGAGTAGCAAATAAAGCAAAAGAAGTTGAAGGAAAGTTTAAGGTTATCCGAACAGAAATTGGAAGCGTCCAAACTTCGTTTAGAGATATTATTTGCGGCGCCATTGAAGATGGTCTCGAAGATTTAGGTGTAGATTATACGTTTCCAGCAATAGATGAAATTCGAAATAATAAAGAATCCTTAATGGAAATGATGGCAGCTTTCCATGAAGTTTACCCAGATCAAGGGTTACTTTTAGTTGTTGATGAATTACTAGACTACTTGAAAGGCAGGAAAGAACAAGAACTGTTCCTAGATCTTGGTTTCTTAAGAGAACTTGGAGAAATCTGCAGTAAAACGAAATTCAGATTTATAGCCGGCGTACAAGAGATGCTGTTCGACAATCCGAAATTTCAATTTGTTGCTGAACAACTTCGTCGCGTAAGAGAAAGGTTCGAACAAGTAAGTATTGTTAGAGAAGATATTGCTTATGTTGTCTCGCAAAGACTTCTTAAAAAAGATGATAAGCAAAAGGCATTAATCCGTGAACATTTACAAAAATTTACAAACTTATATGATCGTTTGGGTGAGGAATTAGAGCAGTACGTCAATTTATTCCCAATTCATCCGTCTTACTTATCAACGTTTGAAAAGGTTACAGTCGCTGAGAAGCGAGTCATACTCAAAACATTGAGTAATGAAATGAGAAAGGTTATGGAAAATGAAGTACCAGATGATAAGCCCGGATTAATTTCGTTTGATAGTTATTGGCCATATATTGAAAATGATCCTTCGTTAAAAAGTAATCCAGACATCAAAGAAGTCATGACCAAAACAAAAATATTACAGGATAAAGTAGAAAATGCATTTACAAAGCCAGTATATAAGCCTATGGCTAGACGAATCGTCCAGGCTCTTGCTGTGTTTAGACTTACAACGGATGATATTTATGCACAATTAGGACAAACCCCTGAAGAATTAAAGGACAGTTTATTTTTACACATTGAATTACTGGATGATGATGACGCTGCAGAATTCTTAAAAACGACCGTAGAGTCTGTATTAAAAGAAATCCAAAAGACGGTCAGTTACCAATATATTTCGGCAAATGAAACGAACGGTCAATACTTCTTAGACATAAAAAAGGATGTAGCTGTGGATGATTTAATTGAACAAAAAGCTGAAGGACTTGTCGATGATCAATTAGACAGATATTATTTCGAATCACTAAAGTTAGCCACTCAAGTTGCAGATTCAACTTATGTAACTAACTATCGGATCTGGCTACATGAATTACCATGGCCAAACCGTAAAGTAACAAGACAAGGGTACATCTTCTTTGGAGCACCGAATGAGCGATCAACTGCTCAACCCCCAAGGGATTTTTATATTTACCTATTACAACCTTTTGCACCACCAAGGTTTAAAGATGAACACAAGTCGGATGAAGTATTCTTTAAGCTTGTCGATAAAGATGAAACATTTATGCGTTCATTAAAACTTTATGCTGGTGCACAAGAAATGGCTGTAACAGCTGCAAGCAGTACGAAAAAACTTTATGAATCAAAAGCAGACACTTACCTAAAAGAGCTGGTTAAATGGCTTAGAGAGAATTTAACAACAGCATTTGAACTAACGTATAAAGGTAAAACGGATAAAGTAGCCGAGTATGCCATGTTTATCCCAACTGGGGCAAGTGTACGCGAAGTAATTGATGCTGTATCATCAGAATGTTTAAGTCAGTCTTTTGATGAGGAATATCCAGATTATCCTGCATTCGGTAAATTACAAACACCAATGACTAAGGAAAGTTTATCAACATATGTCCAAGATGCTTTGAAAAACTTGAATGGAGCTAGTACTAGGCAAGGTTATGCTATACTCGATGGATTAGTGCTACTGAACGATAATGGAAAAGTGAATCCTCGCCAATCCGGATATGCAAAATGGGTGATTGATAAATTAGAAGGAAAAGCACAAGGACAGGTCGTTAATCATTCTGAATTCGTTGAGAATGTCTATACAAGTCAGGGGACAGAAGATATTAAGCAAACAAAAGAATTTAAAGTGGACCCCGAGTTATTTGCGGTTGTATTAGCAGCCTTAGTCAAAAATGGAGATATTGTCATCGCAATAGATGGCAAAACGTATGATGCCATGAATTTTGAAAAACTTGTTAGTCTATCATTAAATGATTTTATTAATTTCAGCCATATTAAGAAACCAAGCGGACTACCAATGCCATCGATTCGAGCGATCTTTCATATATTCGATATTGATGAAGCATTAACAAGGGAACATGTTTTACAAACGGGTATTGTACAGATGCTAAGTGAGTCACGTAAGGTTCTTGAAGAAGTTGCCAAAATGTCTAATGATGTGAAAGATGGATTTCCGATTTGGGAAGGAAAAATACTATCTGAATCCCAAATTAATAATTATAGGGAACAGTTAAGTGCATTTAAAGAGTTTTTGGAAGGGTTGCAAGTTTATAATTCAAAAGCCAAGATTCAAAACTTAAAATACACAGTTGAGCAAATCGAGAAACAATCTGATGCCATAAAACTGTTAGACGACCTCAAAAGCTTAAGAGATAAATCCTTTGAATATGGTAAGGAGATTTCCTATCTGCAAACGGCGCAACATCAATTACCTCAAGAATATGAGTGGCATGATGAAGTTGAAAATACCATAACGGATTTAGTACATGCCCTGAAAGAAGGTAGAAACGCACAAAAAGAATATCAAGCTATAGAAGAAATGAAACATAAATACATTGATCTATATATGCAGTTGCACAATCAGCATCGAATAAATGCAACTGAAGATAGCAAAAAAAGTAAATTATTGAATGATCAAAGACATCAGGCATTAAAAGAGTTATCAGACATAAATATATTGCCTTCTCCAGTCTTACAAGAGTGGCAGCAAAAGATAAATTCGTTGCAACCATGTTGGAATCTTACTAAAGAAGATTTGCAGCAGAAACCAATTTGTCCACATTGCCATTTCAGACCTAAAGATGAAAAGCTTAATTATAATACAAGTCTGGAAAGTCTTGATGAGAATTTGGATGAGTTATTAAATGATTGGACTGAATCACTAATAGCTAACTTAAACGATGATGAAGTGAGGAAGAGCATCTCTCTTTTGAATGAGGATGAAAAACAAATTATTAACGAACTACTAGACAAAGGCGAATTAACGTTACCTATTGATGTTAAACTCATCCAGAATATAAAAGAACTATTTCAAGGTATTGAGAAAGTCGAAGTATCAATTTCCGATCTAAAAGAAACGTTTGCTAATGGATCACCTCTTACAATAAATGAGGTAAGAAATCGTTTTGAGCAAATGTTAAGAGAACAAGTAGGAGATTCCTCTTCGAATCGCATAAGAATAATGTTACAACAATAATCGGAGGACATAAATATGACTAATTATAATAATCAGCTGTCAATGAATGATAACCAAAGTGAAGAAGACCAACCAGTAACAGTATTAGGTATGACATTTAAAAATGATCAAGAAAGAAGAGAATATTTCACAGAAGAATTAAGAAAGAAACTTCCTGAGTTGAAGGAAATAGAAGGATTTCCGATAGGCGAGGACGAAGATATCCTTGTCTTATCGGATCCTCCTTATTATACAGCGTGTCCTAATCCTTGGATGAGTGAATTAACTTTTGAGGATGAAGCCACTAAAAAAGATAAAAATATTAAAGATAATAATATAAAGCCTTATGCAACGGATATAAGTGAGGGAAAAAATGACGTAGTTTATAATGCTCATGGGTATCATACAAAAGTTCCTTATAAAGCCATAATGAGATATATTCTACATTATACAAATCCGGGTGAAATTGTGTTCGACGGTTTTTCGGGTACTGGTATGACGGGTGTGGCAGCAAAACGCAGTGGAAGTGAAACTGAAGTTAAAAGACTTGGATATTCAGTTAACGATAATAATGTTAATTTAAATGACTTTCAAGTTTCAAAGGTTGGCCAAAGAAAAGTTATACTTAATGATTTGTCTACTTCGGCTTCTTTAATTTCTTATAATTATAATATTTCAAATAACCTAAATGGTTTTTTAAGAGAAGCTTATAGAATAATTAAGGAAGTTAAAGAAGACTGTTCTTGGATGTATGAAACTGACCACAACCACAAAAACAAAGGAGCAATTAGTAATGTAGTATGGAGTGATGTATTTGTATGCCCTCATTGTGCTGAGGAAATTGTTTATTGGGATGCTTCGGTAGATATAGATAATAAAAAGATTAATAGTGGTAATATATCTTGTCCCAATTGTGAAAGTAATTTAAAAAAACGTGAGTTAGAGAGGGCATGGGAGACTGTTTATGATTCTGCTTTGGATGAAACAGTTACACAGGTAAAGCAACAACCAGTATACATTTATTATAAAATCGGCACAAAACGATTTGAAAAAGAAGTAGAGAATTCAGATTTAGAGTTATTAGCGAAAATTAATGATACAAAAGCTTCAACATGGTACCCAACAAATAGAATGACTGAGGGTGATGAAGCTAGAAGAAACGATAGAATAGGGTTCACTCATGTCCACCATTTCTTTACTAGAAGAAATTTGTTGGTTTTATCGAACTTTTATAAACGAGCTAGAAATTCAGAGTATTTTTCAAATATGTTGTTTTTCTTTCAAGCTTCTTTAAATCGAGCAACCAAAACTAATCGTTTTAGGTTTGGAGGTACCGGTGGATTAAGCGGAACACTATATATTCCTTCGTTAATTTTCGAAAGAAATGTGATTAGCTTATTAGAAAAAAAGTTAAAAGATTTCGAGAAGGCATTGAAAGAGACAAGTAATTTAGATAAGAGTGCTATAATAAGTACACAGTCAACAACAACAAGTATTGGGTTGAAAGACAATTCAGTTGACTATATATTTACAGATCCACCATTTGGGAAGAATTTAATGTATTCAGAGCTTAATTTTATTTGGGAATCTTGGTTAAAAGTTTTTACCAATAATGAAAATGAGGCAATCGTTAACCTAACACAAAGAAAAGGTATTGCCGAATATCAACGCCTAATGGAAGAGAGCTTTAAAACATATTATAGAGTTTTAAAGCCGGGTAGATGGATTACGGTTGAATTCAGTAATTCCCAGGCAAATGTGTGGAACGCAATACAGGAAGCTCTACAAAGAGCTGGTTTTATAATTGCTAATGTATCCGCCTTAGATAAAAAGCAGGGTAGTTTTAAAGCCGTGACAACAACTACTGCAGTTAAACAGGATTTGATTATATCAGCATATAAGCCAACAAAAGCGATGATAGATAATCTAACCAAAGGGGAAAATCCATCCAGTAATTCCGTAGTATGGTTGTTTATAAACCAACATTTAAAAAAACTGCCAATTTTTATTGGTAAGAAAAATGAAGCAGAAACAATAATTGAAAGAACTCCAAGGATATTGTTTGATAGAATGGTTGCGTATCATGTCCAAAACGGGCTTGTTGTTCCAATATCATCTTCTGATTTTCAAGCGGAGATCTCTGAGAAATATCCGATTAGGGATGGTATGATCTTTTTAGAGAATCAAGTGGTTGAATACGATAAAAAACGGATTAAAATAAAAGATTTCGTGCAATCGAATTTATTTGTGTCCGATGAAAGCACTGCTATTGAGTGGATAAGACAAAAATTAATTGGTAAACCACAAACAAGACAAGATCTACATCCTCACTTTATAAAAGAACTCCGGCATATAGATAAACACGAATTGTTACCAGAGTTGGATGACTTGTTAGAGCAAAACTTTTTAGAATATAAAGGGGATGGCCCTGTACCAAATCAAATTGCAAATTATCTTAAGAAAAATTATAAGGATGTTAGAGGTCTAGATAACGATAATGCCGAAATGAAAAATAAAGCAATCAATCGTTGGTATGTTCCAGACCCTAATAAACAAGCAGACCTTGAAAAAATACGAGAAGGATCATTATTACGTGAATTTGAGTCTTATGTTGAAGAAATAAGTAAAAGTCGTAAGAGACTTAAGCAATTCCGAACAGAAGCTATCCGAGCAGGGTTTAAAAAAGCATGGAGTGACAAAGAGTATCAAAAAATTGTGGATGTAGGTGAACGGCTGCCTGAAAAGGTTATTCAGGAAGATGATAAGTTATTGATGTATTTTGACAATGCACAAATACGATTAGGTATGTAATGTGGAGAGTAGGATGTTTATATGGCAAGCTGGAAAGATGAAATTCTGAAAGTAATAACAGAACCGGTATCGTTTCTATACGTTTTATCCGATCCAGATGGTTTATTAAATGATGAAACCATTCTGACAAAGCTTCAAGGTAAAAATATCGAAATGATTGAAATTGAAGATGTTATTAGTTTCCGGTATGTATTCGAGTCTAAATACCGAAAAGCCATTTACAATCGTGAAAAAGCCTTGGTTGTACGAACAGAAATGGAAGATTTTCATAAGTTACCATATGATTTATTAAAGCTTGGAAGCAAACACAAAATCAGCTTATCCAATATATTTCCCAAGCTTTCCTATCCAATCATTAAACAATTAAGTACAACAGACTTAGACGCCTTGTATACTGTTTATCAGCAGTATCAAGGTTCTTCGTCTGATACTGACACCATTAAATTTTTACTTAATAGGGTCTATAAAATTTACCCAGAGATTATTGAATCCATCTCTGATTTCATTAAATTCTTGCTTTCATATCATTATCAAGAGGTTCAATTACCCGAGGAATTAGAAAAATATATTATAGATAGTCTTAATCAGGTTGACATGCTGAATACACTGCCAATAAATAGATTGATACAATCAAGAAGTTATTTTTACTCATACCTTCAAGATGAATGGGATGAGTATATTTATCAATTATATAATGAAAGTGAACAAATCAAAGATCCATTTAATGCCCAATTATACTATCATACAAAGCACTCATTTTCTCATCCGGATGTAAGAAGACTGCTAAATGATTTATTTTATGAAAACAAATTGCACCCGATTAAAGGTTATGAGAAGGAAACATTACCAAATTGGACACATCCAGGTATTATTGTAGATGAAGCGGGTGACAAGAAAGATAGAATTTATAAATTATTTAATACAGTTAGGGAAAAATTAAATAGTCATACATCATATAAAACCTGGATAGAGATTGCTAAGTTATATGGAGAGCTGGGTAATTTGTTCTTTTCCTTTAAAGATGAGTTAGATGAAGAAACAACCACAACTTTTGGTGAGCTAACCAACCAAATTAATCGAGAATTTGAGTCTTGGATGTTTGAAAGTTATAGTACACTTTATAACATACCATACTATCCAAGTCCGGTCATGGTTGATAGAATTCCGCATTATTTAGAAAGTCTAAAACGTGACAAATTAGCATTAATTGTACTTGATGGAATGAACTTTATTCAATGGAGTCAGGTGAAACAGTCACTGTTAAATAATAATATTCAAGTTAATGACAATGGCATCTTTGCTTGGGTTCCAACATTAACATCCGTCTCAAGACAGGCTATATTCTCTGGTAAAATGCCGATGATGTTTTCTGATAGTATTCATACAACAAATAAAGAGGAAAAACTCTGGAAAACGTTTTGGGAAAATCATAATATATCAAAACAAAAGGTTTCCTATCAAAGATCGCTAGGACAAGGAGATTTTAATAAGAAACAAATTGAAGCACTCAAAAGAAACGATATAAAAGTGGCAGGTTTAGTTGTTGATACAATTGATGAATTAACTCATGGGGCAATTCAAGGTCACAAGGGAATGCACGCTGAAATAGATATTTGGCTTAAAAATAACTACCTATTGAATTTGATTCGAGACCTAGGTGAATCTGGGTACTCCATTTTCATAACTTCAGATCATGGAAATACTGAAACTTATGGGATTGGAAGGTTATCTGACGGTGTATTAGTTCAATCTAAGGGAGAAAGAGTCAGGATTTATAAGGATAAGCTAACCCGGGATGAAAGAGCAGATGAGTTTTCACTTTTAAGATGGCCTAACGTTGGTATTCCAGAAGATATGCATGTATTGTTAGCTAATGAGAACAAAGCTTTTACTCCTAAACAAGAACAAGCAGTAAGTCACGGATCTATCAGTATGAATGAAGTGATTGTTCCATTTGTAGAAGTTAATCCATAAATAATGAGGGATACTCATGGCAAAACCAGTAGGATTTGATCAAAAAATATTACTACATCAATTGGATTTTACATTGAGTGAAGCTAGAAGGACGAAACGTAAAGAGATGTATGAGAAATTAGACGAGTTTCTGATCGATGATATTAGAGGTGTTAAATCAAGAAAGAATGCAGCTACTATGTTGATGAAAATTTGGTACTTGGTAAACGATGATTATAAGCATCTTCAAGAAAATGCATTTAACTTATATCCAGATTTACGTAATAATGAACGTTTGGTTCTCCATTATGGCATGACGATTTTGGCTTATCCCTTTGTAAAAGACTTGGTTCGGGAGACGGGGAAATTATTTAAATTGCAAGATGAAGTCACTGCTCAACAAATCGGCCGCATTATGAAAAATTTATATGGTGATAGAAGAAGAGTAGAGGTTGCAACAAGTGCTGTGCTCATGAGCCTGAAATCGTGGGGGGTCATTTTGCCCGGAGATAAAAGACATATTTATACAATTGGTGAAAATATGTCGATCCAAGCTACCGAAATTAAAAAGTGGTTAGCAGAAGCTATTATTCGGTCTTCGGAAGGTTCATCGATAACACTAGAAGAATTAAATTCAAATTCAGTTTTCTTCCCGTTTGATTACACTATATCTTCATCAGATTTAGACGACGAATATTTTCGAGTTAACAGGCAAGGATTGGATATGATTATGGTTGGAGTTTATTAGCCCTTATATCTTTGAATGAAGGTGACAGATTATCGTTTAAAAAGTGAATGACATGTTAATTGAAGGGATAATCGTTTATCACCGGCTAATATTTAGCATAATACTGTAAAGAATTACTCCATTCAATCTAAAACAGGCTTGCCAACAGCTTATTTGTTTCAACAGGTGGCTTCACTTCACAGGCTGAGAAAGCGGCTAGGCATAATTCAGTAAGATTAGTGGATTTAGAGGAACTGGTAGACTTGGTTGTGAAATGGTATGAGCATATGCCAAATGAAGTGAGAGCGTTGTTGCCATTGCAGAAGATGTATGTGCCTGAGTGATAATATTAAAAATCAATATTATCTGGTACTAAAATATCATATAGTGATTTCAATTCTTAAGGATGACTTCCCATTTTTAAAGCAGTACAATAGGAGAGAGAATCTTGTCGAAAGATCAAAATTTGCAAAACGGATAAATCCTGGACTTAAGGTCATAGGAATAAATAAGCAAGAAGTTTTACATTGGGGTGTCAATATTGGAAGCTGTCAACAAAGATAAAGGTGTTAGGTTCTTTGAGTATTTGCTGGAACTGAATAATTTAGTCGGAAAGGTCGTCAGGGATTACAAGGAATATGACAAGCATTGGTTTATCGAGGAATTTGCCCAATTGGATGGCTGCTATGTGCTTGATGAATGTGAGGAGGAAGAAAATTTCCTGGAGATCCATAAACCTGAGATTACTAGTCGTGACAAAGAATCGCCAAAACTTGATTCTGTGCTGAATGACTGGGTTAAAACGGATATACATAATGAAAATGTTATCCCTGAATACAAAACCGAAAAAGTTACATTGGACAGTAATGGGGAAAATGTCAGGGAATATTTTGAGGATGATCCCGAGCGAGTGAAAGCTTTCCAAAATTGGAGGGCTGACTGGCAAAAGTGGGCGGACAACCTCAAAAAGAAGAAGAAAGTGGATTTATTATACAATAACTTCTTTGAACTGATTTCCCGTTTTGAAAAAGAAGGTGAATCTCTGGAGTTTGTTTTTGGCAAAGGTATCCTGACTTGGGCGCATCCTGATAAAAAGGTTGGAACCATTAGGCATCCGCTATTGACGTGCAAACTCGAAGTAGAATTAGATGCGGAAAAAGGTGTTGTGGAAGCAAAGCAGGTAGAAGATGATATCGTCATTGAAAATGAAATGCTTTCAGGTGTTAGACTTCCTAATAAAGAACAAGTCAATGATGTATTGAAGGAAATCCAGGCACTTTCGATGACAGATGATATGACTCAAGCATTTCATCAATATATTTATTTAATTGATGCAAATGGACGTTATGCAGAAAATGGCAAATTAGAATTACGGGACTATCCTATCTTATATAACAGATCGATGTTTGCTCTGCGGACCAAGAATGTGCGCGTACTCCGGGATGATCTGGATCATATTATCGAAGGCATAAATTCGGATGAAATTGAGCTGTCGGAGTCTATCCTGTCAATTTTAGATGGAAAGAAAGAGCAGGAACGTGACAATGAAGTGGAATCCGCCAGTACCTCAGCTTTGCCTAAGGACTTTTTGTATTTTCCACTTGCTTCAAATGAACAGCAAAAAGAAATTGTCAATCGGATCGAAAGAAATTATGGGGTGACGGTTCAGGGCCCTCCAGGAACTGGGAAAACCCATACCATTGCTAACCTTGTTTCCCACTTTTTGGCACAAGGTAAACGTATCCTAATAACGAGTCAAAAGGAAAATCCGTTAAAGGTGTTGAAGAATAAAATACCTGCGTCCATACAGGATTTATGTGTCCCTGTGTTAGGTGGGGGCAGAGAGTCAATGGAGGAGATTGAAAAATCCATTCGGACACTCAGTGAGAAACTTGGAGAATTGGATCCTGCCGGGCTGAAAAATCAAATCGAGCGGAATTTAGCGGCTGTTGATAAAAGTAAGCGGCGTACAGCTAGATTACATAATGAATTGGAAACCTACTCGCGAAAAGAAGGTACGCCCATTGATTATCAAGGGGAGAAGTTATACAAATACGAAGTAGCGAAACAGTTGGCTGAGGCTGAACTTGATTATCAGTGGATAAAAGATGATGTGGACTTGGAAAAAGAGTTTCCATTGGCGCAAGTAGATTTCCGGGAACTATGGAAACTGCGGGGTATGCTAAACCAAGCAGATTTACCATTGCAACAACAAAAACTTCCTAGCTTGAATGACCATATCCGGAGCAGTCGCTCTTTTGACCAGCTGGTCGAAGAAGGGGATGAACTGAACACGTATGAGGATGAGGGAAAAAGCATTCTCCACAAGTACGATCTAACGAATGATGACGATTTTATCAGGCGATTAAAAGAAGATGCAGAGAAAGTACTGGAAAAAGAAGACCTATTGACACATGATGCTTATTCATATGTGATGGAAGATTTAATGGCTGGTGGTGTACGAGAAGAGCGTTGGCGGACTTTTATCAAAGAGCAGCAGGAAAACGTGGATCAGCTGTTTGCGTATTATAATCAATTGATAACCCATGACGTCCGTCTTCCAGATAAAAATGCAGCAGAGCTGGAAGCGGATATTGAAATTGCAAAAGACCGGATCAAGAGTGGGAAAAAGCCAAATATACTCTTCTTTCTGTTTAAAGGAAAACGGACGAAATATTTATTTCAGGAGCCGGTTTTAAATGGGAAACCTATTCAAAACCAGGAAGATATAGAAACGGTGGAGAGCTATCTTGCCTATACCGCACAAAAAAAGGAAACAGCCAGAGTGGTTAATGGCAATATGGATGAAATAAGCCATGACACAATTGATCATGTGTCGGGCCGATTTCCCCACCAGGCAGATGCAACTGTGAAGACCATCGCTTCTGTAGTAGAACTGTTTGATTTTATTACTGCTATTCAGGCCAAATTAACCGCAGAACAATTAGAATTGATTGACTTTTATCAACCCGAAACTTTAAAAACAATTATTCAGGAATTAGACGTTGTGAGCCGCTATATCGCGCTGGAAAAATGGCGGAAACGGCAGCAAGAGGAGCTTCAGTTTCTTCAAAAAGTCAGCAACGAAGAGAACATGCATCCTATCATTTATAAGTTCATGGAAGCCCTTGAAAATAAAGATCCTGCTAAGTGGAGCCAACTGATTGATCAGCGGATTGAATTGGTGAACAAACAAGATCATGTTATCGAATTCTACTGTCTGCTGAATAAACTGGGGGCATTGCTGCCAGCGACTGCAATATCGCTGGAATCTTCCGTTGGTACAGATTTGGAATTTCCGGAACAGTACGAAGAGGCGTTCGAACTCCGCAAGCTCCAGACATGGCTGGATGAAACAAAAGATATGAATATTGCAGTCATGAAGAATCAGTTAGAAGAGGAGTATCAGGAGCAGAAACAACTCATTCGCGAGATTGTCTCGGCCTCCACATGGAAAACACAAATGGAGCGGATATCGGACAAAGAAAAACGTGCCTTGTCATCGTGGAAGACGTACATTAAACGATTTGGAAAAGGCAGTGGCAAATATGCACATGTCAACCTGGAAGGGGCCCGTGAATCTATGAAGACAGCACAGAGCGCCATTCCGGTATGGATTATGCCTGTCAATCAAGTCATGGAAAACTTCCCGGTTACCAATGATAAATTTGATGTCGTTATCTTTGACGAAAGCAGCCAATGTGATGTATTCTCCGCCAATCTACTATTGCGTGGTGAGAAAATGATTGTCGTTGGAGATGAAGAGCAGATTAGTCCACAAGCAATCGGGACCAAACAAGAAGATGTTCACGAATTAGTGCACCGCTATTTACCGGATATACCGAATGCTAATTTGTTTGATGGCAATATCTCCCTCTATGAAATGGCGGAACAAACATTTCCAAAAGAGGGCAAACTGATGTTGCGGGAACACTTTCGTTGTGTGCCGGAGATCATTCAATTTTCCAACGACTTAAGTTATGGTGGGGAAATGATTCCACTAAGGCTGCCGGTGGAGGATGAAAAAATCGATCCACCAGTAACGACCACTAAAGTAAATGACGGTTATAATGACGACAAGGACAAAGATATCAATCGGCCAGAAGCAGAAAAAATCGTTACTGACATTGCGGAAATGGTTCGTGACCCAAAATATAACGGACAAACATTTGGGATCATCACGCTGCAGGGGAATACACAACAGGCCTTGCTGGAGCACCTAATACGGGAGGAAATCGGTGATGAAGAATTCGTCAGACGGAAAATCATCTGCGGTAACGCTTATACGCTGCAGGGAAATGAACGTGATATCATTTTCCTTTCAATGGTGGTAGCCAGTAATCGGAACTTTCGTGCATTGACTAAAAACAGTGAAAAACAGCGAATCAACGTTGCAGCCAGTCGCGCCAAGAACCAGATGAGATTGTACCATTCGGTTGACCCGGAAGAATTGAATTCAATCGACTTGCGCTACCGTTTGCTTAGTTATTGCAGGCAGCCATTCAGATTAAATGAAGAAGTAGGTGATTTAGAGGAAAAATGTGACTCGCCGTTTGAGGTTGATGTCCTAAGAATGATACTGGCAAAAGGCTACAAAGTAACACCGCAAGTGAAGGTAGGAAATTACCGAATCGATCTGGTGGTAGAAGGTATGCGTGACCGCCTGGCTGTTGAGTGCGACGGCGAAAAGTGGCATGGCCCTGAAAAATTTGACGAAGATATGCGAAGGCAAGAATCATTAGAAAGAGCTGGTTGGAAGTTTTGGCGTATTCGCGGTAGAGAATTTTACTTTAATAGGACAAAAGCGATGGAAAATCTTTGGGCAAAATTAGATGATATGGGGATTGAACCATTTCAAGATCATAGGATTATGAATAGTAACATGGAAACTCAGACTATGATCAATAATCCAGATGAGTCTTTTAATGAATATCAGAGTATTGCAAGCAACATTAATAGTGAGAGTTCAGAAAGTAAAAAACAGTTGAGATTATTTGAAGATGACTCTGTCGATACTCAGCAAATGAATTTATTTGATAAAGAAAATGATCGTAGTTCTCAAGGAAATTCAAAAGGTAACTTAACGGAGTATTTAGTGTCTAGAGGGTTAAATGTTATTGATAAGCGGGATAAAGGTGGAAATTTATGGGTCCTTGGTGGATCGGAACTCGAACCAATACTAAAGGAATTAGCCAGAAAATCTATTCACTTTGAATATGTACCTGATGGAAGTCGTTCAACTAAAAAGCAACCTGGTTGGTATACGGAGTCTAGTAAATAAATTAATAAAAATATTAATGAATTTGAAGAAACTGATCACACACTCAGGTTATTACTATAATCCCGCATCATTATTGAGTGATACGGGGTTATTTTATGTTTGCTTATTTTGAGCTGCCATTTGAGACAGGCCTTTTCCTAAAGAAGAACTGAAACTAAGTCAATGATTTCATCAACAAAATAGATTATCCAGAGAAGATGATTTACTTTCGATCCAATTTGTTAAAGATTAACCCCACAATATTTACAATAATAAACAAATCACTACTCTTCCACCGCATATTTGATAAGATAGTAGTAATGGATCGAGAATTATAGAATTAGAACACTTGAGGCTAGGTGAGCTTTATGAAAAACTATTCATGCCTGATTTTTCAAGCGGATATAGAAGAGAACACAGCTGCTGAATTAGTTTCTATTCTAAAGCAAGGAACGAAAATATTCTTTTTTACATATGACCCCATTGATTCACTCCTTGAAAACGATCTTATTAAATTTGCTAAAGACTCCCAGCTTTTCTTTGGTTATGAAATCCGGTTTCATGAAGATTTGCTGGACTCCTTCAGCTACCGGGATGGGGAAGTGCCGAATCATACATTGGAGTTGCTTGATAGGAACGCAGATTATTTTAATAAGGAACAATATCTTATTGAACATGCTCCTGTTCATGAACATATTAGTGTGTCTGCGGGCGCCGGTACTGGAAAGACCACTGTGATGCTTAGCCGTATCTTGTATTTGAAATATATACATCCGGACATAACCTTCTCTGAACTGGCATTAATTACATTTACGAATAAAGCAGCAAATAATATGCGTGAAAAGCTGATTCAGAAAATAAAAGACTATTTCAAAATCACCAATCACCTAGTGTATCTTGATTGGCTGGATGAAGTAAAAGAAATGCTGATTGGTACTATACATTCGTTTGCTCATCAGATTTTGAAGTCAAATATTAATTCAATCTTTGAGAATAAAGATATCCGGGTGAGCAAATTCACTTACAAGCGAAGAAAGATTATAGAAGAAGTTATTGATAAATTTCATGAAAACGAGCCAGCGATGTTTGCCAAATTTAAATATGTTGAGCAATATCGGATTATTAATGCCATTGAGTCAATAATTGATCAAATAGGTAATTATTCTTTAACACCAGAATCTGTCCAGCATATGAATTTCGGCTATGCCGATGACAATTCTCACGTGCTGTTTTCTTTTGTTGTAAAAGAAACATTAAATAGGCTTGAAGCACTTAAAACAGATACTGGATATATTGAAGTGAATGATTTAATCAACCAATTAGATCTGTTTAAGTCGCAGGAAGCAAATTATGATATTCCATTTAAATACATCTTTATTGACGAATTTCAGGACACGGACAGACAGCAGACAAAGTTCTTTTCATATCTTGCCAATCATTATCCCATTTCCTTATTTGTAGTAGGTGACGTGAAACAAAGTATATACAGATTCAGGGGTGCAGACTATACAGCTTTTGATCAACTGAAAAGTCAGACAATGATAACTGAGGAGTATTTTCTACAGTATAATTACAGGACGGATGAACAATTACTGGACAATTTAAACCATATCTTTACTGCTTGGCCAAGATTAGTGAGTACCTTTGAATTTGGGGATAGAGATAGTTTAGTCAGCGGATTTGAACCAGACAATCAACTTGAGGAACCTTTCGTGAATAACACATTTCCAACAAGTGTAAGTTTAGCTAACTTCCTGCGAGAGATTGAAAATACGAACACATCAGTTCTTGTGAGATCGAACCGGGAAGTGAATGAATTATCGGCACTTTGTGAGGAAAATAGAATATATTATACTTCCGAACAGGATGGAGATTTCTATCGGACCACAGCTGTCAGGGAGTTTTACCAGCTATTAAAACGCTTCACTCATCCGGGGGTATGGAATAACCGTTATTTACTGCATCTTTCTTCTTACGGGGAACGCAGCCTAACGGTTGGGGAAATCTTATCCGAGTTTGATTCAGATAAATTGTATATAAGACAATTATTGGAAAGCAAAGATCAGCTATTGGAATCGTTTGAGGAGCATTTCAAGAAGAAGCCTGTCTTTGAAATTTTGCAAGAGGTTATTCACACAATAGACCCAGCAAAAGTTTATGCAGAAAGGTTTATGGATGAAAAGTCGATGAATGAGAAGGATACAGCATTATTAGCAAATCAGGCCAGCGTATTAAGGAAAGAATACCAATTGAATTTGGACTACCTTATCTATCTGTTAAAAGAAGAATTCAAAACAACTGTTCCAACGTTAAGCAAGATCTTATATTCATTAGAACTAAAAATGAAGACAGATAAAAGTGTATCTAAAATGATTGCAAGTGAATCTGATCAAGCGCGTTTATCTATTATGACTGTTCACAAGGCAAAAGGTCTGGAATTCGATTATGTTTTTCTCCCGTATACAGCCAGAAGTTTTAACAGTTATTCCAAGGTCGATGTGGTAATAAGCGATGGCTCAATTGGTTACAAAACCTTTATTTCAAAAGGCCGTAACTACAAAAATGACATTTATAAATCTTTGCGAAGTGATGAGATCATTGAAGAAGCTGGAGAAGAAACACGTTTACTTTATGTAGCTTTGACGAGGGCTAAGAAAGGTGTTTATGTTGATGCCCCAGCTCATTCACATAATGAAACTGCAGGGAAATGGGGTGACTTGATTGCCAAAGGAGTTGACACAGCAGCAACATACTAAAGCATTATTTTCTTATCAAACTTATGAATCTTTAGAATCCTGCTTAAGCCAACAAAGATATTCAGATGAAGAAGTTCATATATTTGGTTTAGGCTCCCTTGCCGTAAAAGTTAATCAAATATTTAATCTTCCAGTTTTCCCTTTTAATGATATATTCGGTGTTTTATTTGATAGCTTTTATCATGTTGAAACCAAAATTTATTTTCAGTCAAAATTGCGGAAACTCATTCAGGAAGGCGACTATACTCATAAAAAGTATTTAATCAACCGGCTATCCGCAATTGTCGATACATTTTATACAATTGCAGATTTTGGAATGGAACAAGTTCCAAATGAGAGCAATGATACAAGGCGAGAGGAAATTCTCAAACTTGTTAATCTATTATTAAAGGATGAGACAGTTCGGGACTTCAATAATCAGAAGCGTCAACTTACAAAAGATAAAATATCGTTGCGACTATGTGGCCATACCAGACTTCATAGGATCATATTTTATGAAGTAGAGTATTTGAATTTTGCGCGTATGAATCTGATCCATTATCTGCAGCGAAAGGGTTTTCAAATAGAGTTCCGTATACCATTTCGAGATCAATACAAACGGACCTTTGAATTCTGGGAGAAAGTATATGAAGTAGCTACGAATCAAGAAATTAAAAGTACGAATACTACTGAAGAAACTATAACCAATGGAGAACGATTTGCCTTGTTCAATGAAGGTCTAACTTCAGAGGCAAGAGATAGGGAAAACGTCAGTATCTATGAATTTGATACCCCGCACGGTTTTCAAGAGTATTATCAAAAAACGAACGACTATATCTTTTCAATAAACCCTGATGATATTAATACATTGGTAAGTAATACACACAGTATTCCTTATGAAAATAGTGTGGGAAAATTTGTTTATTATTTGCAGTTCTGTTCTAATGTGGACAGTAAGATTCAGGTTTCTTATAATCAGTTGATTGAGCTGATTACAAATAAGTGGATAAGGTCTGGAAATGCAGAAGGTTCCAATGCTCTTTCGCTCATGTTGGATTTGACAGAATATATGTCAGGTGTTGATACGACCGAAGATGTAAAAGAAAGGCTTTATCATTTGCAGGAATTGGATTTGGTGAATAAATCGTTTGATCGAGAGAACTATGAGGATGTCGGGAAAAATAGAATGAAGCGATATATGTTAAATCCATTTCGAACTTTCTCTTTTCTTCATGGTGAAAGATATGCTGTAACGATTAAGCAATTGATTGACTTAATAGAAGAATTTGAGCGTTTATGCAGTTATTTATTACCAGATGAAGCAGAACTCATTTCTGTTAATCGTTATTTTGAGAGTTGGCAGAATGCTTTGCATAATACTGTTGGTCATGAAGATGATGGCGTGTGGGAGCGAGTTTTTTCGGAGCGATTTCCGTCTGAGTGGGAATTTGCTGCCCCTGAGTTATTGCAGCTAATCTATTTAACAGCTTCCCGCTTTGATTCTACTAACGCCAATATCCATGCTTTACCACTTCAGCAGGAAAAAAATCTGGAGGCTGATAAAGATAAAGCACTGCATTTGACCAATATTACGCAAATGAATTTTCCAGAAAAACATGCCAGTAACAGTTTGTCGCAATTCTTTAATCATACAGACTTGAAAAATATAATTCAGGCGGCGTCGAGTAATATAAAAAATCGATTGTTACATGCCTTATGGGTTGATTATGCGGTTGAGGATAATTTTTCTAAGCTGGGACTGTATCAGCTGTACAATATATTGGCAAATTATGACGGGCCGGTAAAATTTAGTTGGATTAATAACATGCATGAAGATGGGATTCGGAATATATATTTAGAAATATTGGCTGATTTATATAATGATGGAAGAATTATACCCTATACCGCACATGAAAAATTGACATTGTCTAATGTTCCACAGCGTGAAGGGTCCGTAGAGAACATCGATATAAAGGGGTTTCATAATAAACTTCCGGGTATCTACTGGTTAAATCATGATTTTTGTTCAAAGAAATTTTTCCTGACTGCCTTTATTGATCAGGAACCTATTTATGAGCAAGATTTTCACCATCAGTTTCTTTTTAGTAAGATTGGTAAATTATTTTCTATTTCTAAGGCTGAAGCGGAATCATTTCGTCACTATATTTTTCCGATGTTTCCTCATTGGACATTCACAAAAAAAGAGAACTTAATTGATATGGAATATCAGACAACGCTTCGAAAATATAAACATTTTGAGAATATTTCCTATCCAAAAGAACTGAAAAGCCTTCAAATTTTACGCAGTGTCCATCGCGAAAATCGTCGTACGAAGGCAAGGAATCAATATCGTAAGGATAAGGATTTCAATGATAAGGAAATTATGCAGCAATTTAAAGAGAATATAAGTCATTTTAATGTTAGAGCAGAACCTGGTAACCATTGTAAGATGTGTCAGTTTTTAAATAGCTGTAATGAGGGGATGTATGCCATTGACAGCCAAGGTTATTAATCGAAATGAAGAATTAGAGCAATTTGGCAGACGCCTGTCAAGAAGATGGAAGAATTACTTTTCCTTGGATGGCCTTCTGCCCGGAATTGTTCCTACAAATGAACAGAAACAAGTGGTACAGTCCAGTGAGAAACAGTTAATGATCAGAGGGTCAGCCGGCAGTGGAAAAAGTTTAATGCTTGTTTATCGGCTGATTAAAATGATGGAACAAGCTGAATCTCCTCAAAAGATCCTTTATGTAACGTTTAACCAAACGTTGATTCAAGATACACGTAAGCGGTTGAGTCAATCTGATAAGTTTACGGAACTTTCAGAAAAGCATCATGTGAAAGTTATTACATATCATGATTTGGTACGAAACATTTTGGTTAAAGAGTGTGGATACCCCCATATAAATCGTTTATACATGAAAAAGTCCTCTATTTCAGCACATGAATCTTTGATAGAAGCTCGGATTATGATTGTTTTGGAGGAATTTAGAAACTCACCAGATTATGAGAAATATGAAAAATTATATAAAACACATTCCCCAAAATTTTTACGGGAAGAATTCTTCTGGATGAAAGCAAATGGGATTTACACGTGGGATAAATATTCTGTTAAGGAACGCAAGGGTCGGGGCCACAGTCCCAATGTTGCCCGAAAACAGAGATCCACTATTTTTCACTTGTTTAAGCGATATCAGAAACTCATGGATACTAACTTTAAAACTCCTCAGTTAGATATGGAGGACTATGCACTGCACCTGCTTAACGAACTGAACATAAATAGTAATGCTTCTTTTAAATATGACCATATTCTTGTGGATGAGTTTCAGGATCTTCAGCCAATGCAAATTAAAAGTTTGGTTGAACTTGCCAAAAAGACGATAACCTTGGTTGGGGATGCAAAGCAACGTATTTATAAGCGGACACCCGTTTCTTATAGAGACTTGAACCTAAAAGTTAACTCAAGAACCAACCAAAGATTGACCAAGAACTTTCGGTCAACTAAGCAGATTATGAATCTCGCCGGAGCACTTAAATTTACAGATGTTGAAAATGTTCGTGAAGACGACCAAGATTTCTTCAGGGAAGGTCCTAAACCAGAAATAAAACATTTTACAACAATGAGCCGTATGGCAAACGAAATGAAAAAAGAGATTCACCAAATACAGAGAAATCATCCAAGGAAGTCAATCGCAATTATCCATCGTTATACTGATAATGAAGTAAAGAAATATGGAAATCTGCGTCATGTTCTTGAACGGGAATTTCACGTTATTGGAATTGAGCAATATGGCAAAAGTTTTAACTATAACAAGGAAAAGAAACCAATTTTTTTCACGAACCCTTTTGAGATCAAGGGGCTGGAGTTTGACTTTGTTTATATTGTTCACTTTGACAGAATGCACTATCCTTCTGCTGAAAGAATTAATGAACTAAATGAACGATATGATACAAAGAAAATCAACTACCAAAATTATGATAAAGACTATGATGAAATATTGAATGACGAGAAAAAGGTCCTGTATGTCGCTTGTTCAAGAACAAAAGAAGAATTACGAATTTACTACAGTAACGAAAAACAGCAAAGAATATCCCCGTTTGTAAGAGACTTTGAAACACAAGATTATGTGAGCAATTTTAGTAAAGGGAAGTATAAGAAATAGTGCTGCTGTGGGCCATGGGTGTGGGCCATGGGGACAGTCACCCCGGTCCACTCCGTTTTTCAGTAATTCTGCGCAGCTGCCGATGGCAACGTTATTTATGTTTCATAAGGTCCAAGGAACCTGTCCCCCTTGGACCTACCCTTGGACCTACCCTTGGACCTATGCATACCCCATAACTTCCTTTCATATTTCATCTTAAATAATAAAGTGAATCTTCACCTGGACCAAATCATGTATTCCGCCGTCTCTTGGACTCCTCGTATATACCCAAACTTCCCCAATATCAGAGGTGGGCTGTCTGTCAAATGGCAAAGAGCTTTGGAAAAATCCGTAAGCTGGTGCACCCTGGCTTGCAGTGGCAGCCCTTTCATTGGATACAATTACTCCATTACTATCACGAACCTGATGGAGGACATTTCCCTCAAAACTGCGAACCCATCCCGCAACTGGAAAACCATCTTGGATAACCGTTCCAGGTATAGGGTAAGTGATTGTGATATTTGCTGTGGAAGGAAACGGAATAATCAGTGAATATCCCGGCCAAATGATATCAGGTGAGAAGCCCGGGCGGTCAAGATTAGCTCTGATTATTTCTGAACGGTGAATGCCAAATTGTTGTTGAATTTGAAAAAGCGTATCCCCTGGCTCTACATTATAAATAAAGGCTGGGACATCAAGCTGCTGGCCTGAAATGATAACATCCGGATTATTGATAGCAGGGTTCATGGCAGTCATTAATCCATAGGTAGTCGAAAAACGTATGGTAATATCAGTTAGCGTATCTCCGGGTGCTACCATGTAATACGTGTCGATATTGCCGGCAGTGGAGACAACTAATAGTTGGCCGGGGAAGATTAATTCAGGAGCGGTGACTGGCGGATATAAATGATTTGCCTCAGCAATTGCTTGTGGGGAGCTCGAAAACCGATTGGCTATTTCGTAAAGGGTATCGCCCGCTTGAACGGTGTAAATATAATGCGTACCCACTGCAATACTCAATTGAATCAACTCCAATAGTGTAAAAGTCGTTATATGTTATGTCTTATAACAGGCGGGTGTGTAAATTTTGTCAAAAGAAGCATAGAAGTAACTGGGATCACCATTAAACAGTGATGCAGGGATTCGGCAATTGTAATCATCGTATCGTAGGCAGCCTGTTGAATGGATGCCAATAAAACGTTTGATTTTATATATTTATGCCACATTTTTTCGATAATCGTGCCGTTATGAATGTGTAAACTAACTAATAGAACGTGGATAAATCAAACAGCTATCCACGCTATTAACCCCCCTTTTATAATAAAACAGGTAAAGTGGCATGCCCGGAGCAATTTTTTCCGTGAGGCATGCCACTTTTCTGTTTATATGATGTTTGTTGTTCTAATAGAGTCTCGATGAAAAAACATAGAAGTTCACATAGAGAGTACTCGACGTTCACACATAAAGTGACCGAAGTACACAATTGAGCTACTAGTATTTTAATTTTTCACCGTCCCATAGAATTTTTTAAGCCAAGCTGTCGCAAGCGGTTCCCTCACCGTCTCTGTCCAATCGATGCGGGTCTTCTTCCGGGCCGCCGGCAGCTTCATAAAATTCTTGGGCATTTTCGTGAACGTCAAAGTCACTGCAGTCCCGGTCACGACCGTTCGGATTGTATTTGAGATTGCTGGACCCCGAACCATTTGAAGCGGATTCCTGATTTGAGCCAGTTTCTGTGTCTGATTGCTGGTCCTGAGCGTTGAATCCATCACTAGTTACATAATTATTTTGGCTCCAGATCCCTTTCCCAGCGCTTTTCGCACGGTTCTGGGCTTTCATGAGGGCGTTGCTGTGCGTGTAAGGCGGATCGTAAACATAGGCATATCTTGCCAGACCTTGTTCCAATAGCATTTTATTGAAATTGTTGCCATCGACCCATATGTATGCCAGTATTCTGTCATATTTATCCCGTTTCGGGCCATCGTATTCGACGCGCACTTGTTTGCCTGTCAATTTATTTTTGGCGAATTGACTTGCTTCAGGCCCGAAAGGCTGCACCGGTTTGTCGGGGTGGACAGTTTCGGGCGTATCAACCAGCAATAATCGGACATCTTCTGTTTTGCCATTCAGGCTGATTTCAATCGTGTCACCGTCAACTACTCTTGTGACTGTGGCTGCTGCATCGCCAGGTTTCTGTTGTTTTGATTCTTGATCAGAGGTAGGAGTATCCTTGGAACGATTGTCTTTTTGATTTTCACGATTCTTTCCCGCTTGATGTTCCGGCTGCTCTTGTTTTTCTTCAGTTTCAGTTGATTTGTCAGGAGCTGACTCTGAAGTATCTGCTATCCCTGTTTCATTAGGGGAAGTGCACCCCATCAGTATAAATGCTGTAACAGCAATGAGTCCGACTATTTTTTTCCAAGGTGTCCTGAACCCTGGTATTTTCTTCAGCAAAAATATCCCTCCCAAGTGACATTCTAGATTATGTGTCAAGTGAGGGAGAAATTCCTGGCATGCAGGCCACTATATACATTTTCTTGCCTACCCTTTGGTATAAACTGAGAATAGACCATTTTAAAGGGGGAGGATGAATGATGAATCGCTTCATTATCATGGTGATTGTAGGCCTTGGGTTTATACTGACAGGATGCGGTGAAGAGGAAACCGGGAGCGAGGCAGTCAGTGCAGAGAGCGATCAGGACCAGGCGGCAGCGGAAACCGAAGTGACAGAAGAGACTGGCAGTGAAAAGGTAACAGACATTAAAGGAACGATTAAGCCAGAGGATTTTGATAAAGTATTTTCCGATCCAAATGCTTATAAAGGTTATGAGGTTAATTTTACCGGGAAGGTATTCGTCCAACCGGAGCGCGATGCAGACGGTACCTACTTGCAAGTTTATGCTGACCCGGAAAACATGGAACAGAATGTAATTGTCGGCATTGAGGACCCGGAGCTCGATGTTTCCAGTGAGGATTATGTTCGTATATCCGGGATTATCTACGATGAGCTGCAGGGGCAAAACGCATTTGGTGCCACATTACAAGCTCCGGTTGTCAAGGCGGTAATGGTGGAAGTCGTTGATTATGTAACCGCTGTCTCGCCGGCAATTGAAACCATTCAGGTCGATAAGAGCCAGGATCAGCACGACTATGTGATTGATGTGAGCAAAATTGAATTTGCCGACAACATGACCCGGGTTTATGTGAAAGTGACAAACAACACAGATCATGAAATATCTTTTCATAGTTTTAATTCCAAACTATTGATTGGCGATAAACAGTTGGAGGAAAAGTATGTATATGATACCGGTCTTCCAGAAGTACAATCCGAAATTCTGCCAGGCGTGGAAACAGAAGGTGTTATAGCCTATCCGGCAATTGATTCATCGACTGAATCACTGACATTTCATGCTGAGGGGTCGTCCATGAATTACGAGCTTAGCTTTGAACCGTTTGTATTTGAGATTGGGAAGTAAAAATAACCGGAGGGAACCCCCTTGAATAAATAAACGCGAAAAGGGATAACCAGTGTTATGTGCAAAGGGCTTTTCTGCTACCGAAACCTGTACCAAATGAGTTTGAGCTGTCAGGGTAATTACGCCGACAGCTTTTTTGTTGTCTGAAATGATCCTTAACATAATGTGCGGCTGTCAGCTTTTGTTTTGGAGCTGGCGTTTAGATTCGGGAAAACAAACTTCGTCCAGAAGTATGCCCCTCAATTTGTAGACGTAACTGGTAAAATTATGGGGCGGTAGTGTTGAAGTTTGTTCCCGCACACCGGAACATGGGCGGGTCAGCAATCTCCAGCTGCAAATTGCTTCCAATCATGACTGTTGGAGCGGTTAGTTTATTCTTTGATCATCCAAAACATCCAAAAAATTATATTTTCGTTTTATGAAAAGGTGTACAAATTAATGTACACCTTCTAACGATTTAATCTAACCCAAATTGGGATTTTGAACTTAACTCGCCGCCTTGGAACATTAAAGTTGCATTTGCCCCCATGC
>Ga0079226_10000532_pt1 | contig 26872 bp, 15 predicted proteins | sample Poulit2014_FD_76345 | JGI IMG/M metagenome (GOLD analysis project Ga0079226, IMG submission 76345) | Agricultural soil microbial communities from Georgia to study Nitrogen management - Poultry litter 2014 | ecosystem: Environmental > Terrestrial > Soil > Agricultural land | place: USA: Georgia...
CGCGGAGCTGCCTTGGTCTACGGGCGGGGATCACACGGCGGCGCCGAGCGCCCCATAGGAGCGGCAAGGATTCTCCAACCGGGCCAACCGTGTTCTGCTCCAAGGGCATGATTGCGGATCTGTAGTTCAAGTGATCTCTGGTTTCCGGGCTTATACGGCTTGTGCTGTGGTCACGCCGGCTGCGTCATCAAGCGGCACCTCGCAGGCAATCGCCCAGATAAAGCCGGTCAACTCCCGCGCCACCGCCGTGGTGAACACGGATGGATTCTTGCCCGCGTGGAGCAGATGGCGATAGCGCCCGCACAAGCGTTTTTGCGCTTGCCAGGCAATGGCTTGAACTTCGGGCGGCGTTCGATGGCCTTGAGATCCTCGCGGGCGCGGGTGAGATCGCGCATGGCTTCCTGTTCGGTGTCGGGCACCCACACCGGCGTGAGCTCACCGGCCCGGTGGAGCCGGGCCAATGTCAGCGCGTCGGCCGGTCGGTTTTGACCCGATCCGTGGCTTTGCGCGGGATCAGGCCGGGCGCAACCACGATGCAGTCGTGGCCCATCTGTGTGAACTGACGATAAATGCCATAACCGCAGGGCCCGGCTTCGTAGCACACGCCCAGCACTTCGCCGTCCGGACTGAGCTTGTGCAGCAGCCGCTTGATCGCCGTCGGTGTATTGGCAATATCGCCGCGATACACCGGTTCATCGCGACCGCCCGCGGCGACGGCTACTGTGATCGTATCCTTGTGGACATCCAGTCCAACATAAACGCTATACTCGTTCATGACCTGCCTTCCTCAATGTGGCTCTGTTTTGGGTAGTAACCCGACCTCAAGATAACCCACGCGCTTGAGGTCGGGCAGGTCAATCCATGGTGTCTACGTGGGGCCGAACGCACTCGTAGGAGCGTGCCTGCACGCGACATTCGCCGGACCCGGAATGGACGATGGTTCCTCGCCGGCAGGCCGGCTCCTACGGGCCCCGAACACACCTGTAGGGCGTGCCTGCACGCGACATTCGCCGGATCCGGAATGGTCGATGATTCATCGCCGGCGGGCCGGCTCCTACCGCACGTCCCGTAAACAACATGGATTGGGTCGGTGGCTTTTCTTGTAGAAGCCCGGTTTTACCAGGCGAATGGAGGCGCGGCGGCATCGGCCATGCCGCGCACATGGAAGCGGACGGGCCGGGTGCGGATCGGTTCGGGGCGGTCCTGCAGCCAGACTTCGGCCTGCACTGTATGGCGGCCCGGGGTCAGTTGCCAGTCGGCCACGGCCTTGTGGCGGCCGGGCAGCGGTTCGCCGTTCATGTGCCAGCGCACGCGGCGGATGGTGCCAGTGCGGTTGTGCAGCCGCATGCGCAGGCGTTGCGAGGCACGCGGCACACGCGGGTCGATGGCCAGCACTTCGTCCGGCACGGGCCGGGTGATGGCGGCGTGGGGCGCCGGCTGGCCGGCGGTCTGTTGCGCCGTGATCGGCACACGCCAGTCGCGGCGCTGGATGCAGGGCGGCTCGCCGAGCCATTCGCAGGTATCGACACGTTCCAGTTCCGGGCTCAGCCACAGGCCGGCGTATGGTTCACGCGCCCGCAGATGGGCGAAGATCCGGCGCACGACCGGTGCGGCACCCAGCGAGCCGGTGACGCCATTGGTGACGCCGCCGTCGAGACGCCCGACCCACACGCCCACGGTGTAGCGGTTGTCGTAGGCCACGGTCCAGGCATCGCGGTAGTCGCTGGAGGTGCCGGTCTTGGCGGCAGTCGGATACAGCATGTTGAGGATGCTGTTACGCCCGAACTCGGCGCGCCGGGCACCTGGGTCGGACAGGATATCGCCGATCACCGAGGTGACGGTGCCGGGCAAGACCTCGACCGCGGCCGGCGGCCGGGCATCGGCCCGGGCATGCAGCGGCTGGAATTGGCCGCGCCGGGCCAGCGTGGCATAGGCCTGCACCAGCTCGTACAGGCTGACCTCGCCGTCGCCCAGCGCAATGGCGGCGCCGTAATGGCTGGCGCTGCGGGTGAAACTGGTGATGCCCAGCTTCCAGAACAGCTCCAGCAGATTGCGCACGCCCACCGCCTGCGCGGTGCGTACGACGGGGATGTTGAGGGAATTGCCCAACGCATAGCGCAGGCTGACGCGGCCATAGTAGTCGCCACTGTAGTTGCGATAGCTGTGCACGCCGGTGTCGATGCGTTCGACCAGCGGCGAGTCGTCGAGTACGTGATCCGGCTGCCAGCCGAGCTGCGCCATGGCCTGGGCGTAGACGAACGGCTTGAGGGCGGAGCCGGGCTGGCGCGGCGTGGTCACCGGGTCGATGCCGTAGGGCGTGCCGCCGGGCGCCGTGGCCCAGGCGCGGATGGCGCCGGTGTCATTGTCGACCACCAGTGCCGCGGCATCATGCACGCGCCGCTCCTGCAGCAATTCGACGTGCCGGCGCAGGAGTTTCTGCACATGATTCTGCAGCACCGGATCCAGCGTCGTGCGGATGACGGCGCGGCCCGGATCCTGCCGACGCAGTTTGGCGCGGATATGCGCCACGAACGCACCGGCCCTGACCTGCAGTGGCTTGTGGCCGGGTCGGATGGCGGCAGTGTGAATGCGCTCGACCTGGTCGGCGTCGATGAAGCCATCGTCGACCATGCGCTCGGCCAGGCGGTCGACAGCGCGACGCAGATTGTCAGGGTGCCGGCGTGGATCATAGCGCGCCGGCGAGCGCACCAGCACGGCCAGCGACAATTGCTCGGCCGGGTTCAGGGCTTCGAGTTCGCGGCCGAAATAATAGCGCGCCGCCTGCACCACACCACGCCGCCGTGCCGCATACGGCACCTGATTGAGATAGAACGCGAACACACGCGCATGGCCGAACCGGTCCAGCAGGCGCTGCGCGTCCCGGCCGGCGATCCAGTGGCTCCAGTAGGTGCGCGGCCGGGCTTGCAGGATACGCGCAGCCTGTTCGCCGATGGTGCTGGCGCCGCGCTGCACCCGGCCGGCACGCAGGTTGCCCCACAGGGCGGCGAAACGGGCCAGCCAGTCGGCGCCGCCATGTTCCCAGAAGCGGCGATCCTCCGCAGCCAGAAAGGCCTGGCGCAGCAGCAGCGGCATGTCGGACAGGGTCCGAATCGCCGTGCGGTTGAAGGCATCGCCGAAACTGCGGTTCAGCGGTGTGCCGTCGCGTGCCAGCACCTGGCTGTCGGCGGCCACGTCCAGCGCCGCCGGTGCATTCAGCGTCGCCGGCAGCGGCATCAGATCATGGCGCGTGGCCACCGCCAGGGCCGCGCCGGCGATGAGTCCGGCGGCCAGCACGCCGGTCAGCAGCCTGTAGCGCCACCGCAAGTCAGTCCTCCGGTGGTGCCACGCGAATGTCCTGCGCCGTGTCGCGACCGAACACGTCCGGCTGATAGACCTCCCGGACCGTGGGTGCCGGCGCGATGAACTCGCCCGGCGCGATCACCTGCGCGGAATACACCAGCCGGTAGCGGCCCGCGGGCAGATTGTCGGCATAGAAGCGCACCGCGTCGAAGCCGGTTTCGCGGTGGTAGAAACCGCCGGTTTCGATGGTCATGTTCGGCCACGGGCCGGCCGTGAACATCAGCGTCGTGGTGGTGTCCTGCTCGTCCGGCAGATCCTGCGGCTGCGCTGCCAGCTCGCGGTTGACGGCCTCGAAGGCGCCGGGCAGCGGATCCGTCAGCAGGACGTGATGGCGCTTGCTCGGCGCATCGACGATCAGATCGACCCGCACGATGTCGCCGCGCTCCAGCGTCGTGTCCGCGTCCACGGCCTGCCACTGGCCGTCGCGCTGGACGCGATACTGGCGCTGCAGGGACAGGCCGGCATCGGCGGCCGCCAGCGCATGCGGCGGCATGGCGTAGTGCAGATTGACGTGGTAGTACAGCCGGCCTTCGCCCTCGCGCTCCACCACCACATCATCGCTCTGCCCCGGCTCGAGCGTCGGCCCGTCAACGGTGACCGGCGCTTCGGCGCGCGAGTCGAACTGCGCCGTCGGGGCCTCGTCCTCGGTGTCATTCGGCCGGCGAATCCGCCCACGCAGAGCGGCCACCGGCGGTTCGTAGGCCTCGGCATAATGCGCCGTGGCGGTGGTGCAGAAGACGTTCTCCTGGCTGTTCGGCCAGCTGCCGTCGGTATCGCGTTGTGCGGCAATCCAGCGCATCAGCTTCTGCGGTGTGTCGCCAACGAGGCCGTCATCACCAAAGGTGCTCTTGTATCGGGTCAGGGCCTCCAGAATGGCGCAGTTGGCGCGCAGCGGCGTGCTCAGCAACGTCGCGAAGCCGTCGCTGCGCTGCTCGCTGAACGAAATCCCGCCGCCGCTCTCATCGGCATGAGATAGCAGGGCTTTCACGATGTGATCGGCCATTTGCCGTTGCGGGCTGTCCGGGTCCGTATTGTCATCACCGCCGTCCAACGCAACTTGCAGCGCCAGAGCCGTACCGAACAGATCCAGATCTTCCAGATACAAGTTCGTGTTCGTATCACTGGCCTCGAAGATATCCGTATCATCGGGGTAACCGGCCTGAGCGGCCAGCACGCCGATCTTCAGAATGGCCAAGGCCTCGTCGTCATCCGAACCATCAATGACGTGGTCAATCAGATAGGACCACAGTTTTTTCTCCATTGCACGTGATGGCGTATAACCCGCCTCGCGCAACCAGGAAAATGCCAGTGCGGTATAGACGCTGAGATACTTGCTGACGAACCGGTTGCGCGGAATCCAGTAGGCCATGCCGCCATTGGGCGCCTGGTACTGTGTCGCGCTGGCCAGCAGGGCCGCAATCACATCCGCGGCGTCGGGCCAGTCGACGCTGTCGCCCAGCACGGGCTGCAGTTGCAGGTAGTCGGCCGCCAGCACGGCGCGGCTGAGGCGCATCTCCCAGGTCTGCAGATGCTCATCGCGCATGGAGCGGAAGGCGCCGTCGAGCCCGCCGACCAGGGTCGGCGACAGGGTAATGTCGACGCCCATCGTGCCGGCCAGGGCATCATCCGGCACCCGGACGGGAATGCGGTCACCCGCCTCGACCGTGCTGCCGTATTCGGCGGCATTCACCTCGGTGCCAACGGTCAGCACCGGCACTTGCGTGCGCATGGCGTCGCCCAGATCGCCGGCCTCGGTGCGGGCCAGGAAGTCAATCGCGCCGGGTTGCGCGGCAGTCAGCCACAGCCAGCTCAGGTCATGCTCGAAGGCAGCCAGCTCGGCACTGCTGTCTGCCGCCGCAGTGTCGCCCTCGATGGCGCCCTCGGCCTGAATGCGGGTGCGCGTGTCCAGCATGGCGTCGGTGCGATTGGTGACATTGAAGGCGGCGCCGAAAGCATCACCGGCACGCACCTGATTGGGCAGCGCCGGCTTGATCTGCAGCGGCAGATTGACCTGCACGCTGTCGTCGCTCAGCCCCATGGCGTCCGCCGGGCGCATGGCCACCACGAGGATGCGCCAGCGCGTGAGGTTGTCCGGCGCCGCGAAATCGAACTGTGCGTGCCCATCGGCATCGGTTTCCAGTGTCGCGTTCCAGTAGCTGGCATGCTTTAAATCGCTGCGAATGGCCGGGCCGGCACCGCCCCCGCCGCCCGGTGTCTCGCCCTTGCCCGCCTTGGGTTCGAGCCGCGTCAACAGCTTTTCGACGATGCTGTAGTTGGCGATGTCCGGGCCATCCGGTGGCGCGTAGAAGGTGGCCAGCGGATCGAAGTAGTCGGCACCGTCGGCGAGCAGATCGAGCACGCCCTGATCGACCACCGCGGCCACCAGCCGCGTGCGACCCGGCGCCTCGCCGGCGGCGGTACTGACCTGCACATCCACGTGCACGGTGTCACGCGGTTCATATTCCGCCTGCTCGGGCGTGACGTCGACATGCAGCGCGCTGCCCTCGCCGACAATGCGCAGCGCCAGATAACCCAGCGCCAGCTCGGGCTTGCCTAGATCCGGCTCGGCCGGCGGGCTGACCCGCGGCGAGAAAATGGCCACCGACAGATAGGCGCCGGGGAAAAAATCCTCTTCGATCGGAATGTCGACGACCGGCGCCGAGCCTTCCAGCTGCACGACCTTGTGCCACAGAATGCCGTAGCGCTCGACCGTCAGCAGCGCCTTGACCTGCTCGCCGTACGGATTCTGGATCAGCACGTGGGCCGTGTCGCCGGGCTCGTACGCGGCCTGATCGGGAACCAGGGTCACGCCCTGGCTGTCGCTGGACCAGACCACGAAGCCGCCGCCGATCACCCAGGTGCGCAGAACGCTGCGCTGAGTGCGGCCGGCGCTGTCGGCGACGGTGGCGACCACGCGGTAGCGCCCGGCCTGTTCCGGCGTCAGCTCGCAGGATGCGGGCGCCGCTGCCGACATGCCGGCACACTCGTCCTCGGTGCGCCAGTCGTCGTGTTCTTCCTTGTCGAATTCGTCGGCACCGTTCCTGCTGCGCACGCGCGCCACGTCGCGGCGCTGCAGCTCCAGCTCAACCTTGTGCTCGGCCTGCAGCGCACCGTCCGGATCGACCACGATGTAGTCGATACTGAACGGCTCGCCCGCAGTCTGCATCCAGTCGTCCGTGCGCAAGCCGACGAAACGGTCGCGTGCCGTGTACGGTGCGCTGGCGCTATTCGTCACCCAGGTCGAGCGCGCCGAGCTGACCTGCCCCACGACGCGCACATCGCCGTAGATGATGTCCGTGTCCGCCGGCAGTGCGGTGTCGAATGCCACCCGCCCCTGATGATCCAGTTTCGTCTCGGACTCGGCCAGGGTCACGCTGTCCGGCAGCTCGTCTGCGGGGCCGAAGCGAAAGCGCCCGGCAATGCCGGCATCGGGGGCGAAACGGCGCGGCACGAGCCGTGTCGACAGCTTGACGTCAGCATCGCTGTACGGCCCGCCGGCGTGCAGGCGCGCCTCGACCCGGCCCGCGACCGTGTCGCCGGGCTGGAACTGCCGACCGTGCAGCAGCGTTTCCACCTGGAACTGCGTGGGCACGAAGTCCGTGACCTTGAACTCGCCGGCGCGGTGCCGAAAAGTGCCATCATCGGTCGGCCAGGACAGGCGAATGACATAAGTGCCCATGGGTGCGGTGGCGGGGATCTCCACCGTGCCCTGGAAATCACCGTATGCGGACAGTTCGATGTCGTCCGTTGCGACGAAATCGTTGCCCTTGGGATCGGTGATGGTGAGCCTGTAATCGAGCGCGGGCGGCGCCTTGAGCGTGCGGCTGCCGACATCGCGCACGAACACCGTGTACGGCACTTCGCTGCCCGGCCGGTACAGCCCCTGCGACGTGATGGCCCAGACCCGCATGTGGCCGTATTCGGCCGCCGTGTCGCTCCAGAAGTCGTAATCACTGGCCGTGCTCACCGAGCGGTCGAAAGTCCAGCTCATGGGCAGCAGCGCCATGTCGGTGATGTGGTCATCGACCACGCCGACATAGTAGCTGTTGTCGTGCTGCCAGCGATTGAACCAGGCATCGCCGAGCGCCACCGTGCCGGGCAGGCGCGCCAGGCCGTCGTCATCGGTCCGCTGCAGGGCACCGTCACGACTGAAGCGCGCCAGTTCTCTTTTGTTGCCGTGAATGATCCCGGTGTAGGCATCGGCTACCGGTGCGCCGTCGGCCAGCCGGCTGACCCAGACCAGCGAATCGTAATGGCCGATCTTGGCGAGCACTTGATAGGGCGTCACCTGGGCGGTGAATTCCCGGCCATTGTCCGGGCCGTCGGGCACCCAGGCATAGCGGCCCCAGACCACGCCGGAGCGGCCATCGAGCCAGTCGCGCACGCCCACACTGCCGCGCGTGATCCGGTCCAGGCCGATGTCCAGATCATCGCGCAGCAACTGGTTGGCGTGGGTGGAATCACCCCGGCCCGGCCCCTGGAACAGGTCCTCGGCGAACAGGTTCCGGTAGTCGAAATACAGCGCATCCAGATTGGTGAAGCGCAGCGGCACGATGGTTTCCTCGCCCGCTTCCAGCACGCCCCAGTCGGGAATTGAATTCAGCGCCGGCGTGCGGTGCCCGGTACGCAACGCGATCTCGACCGGCGCCTGCAGCGTGCGGCCGAAGGCATCCTCGACGCCGGCCGGCACGGTCAGCGTGTACGCCGTCATCGGCTCGAGCACGAATGGCAGCGCGTAGCGCGTATCATCCGCGCCCGCCCCGGCGTACGACTCGACTTCGAAACGCCAGGCGGAATAGCTCTGCAGACGCTCCTGCCGGTCGGAGGCAATCTCCGGTGCAGGTTCCAGCTCCAGCGCCGCGAGCGTATCCCGGGGCACCGGCGCGCTGAACAGCACATTCACATCCTCCGGGCGGCAGCGCGGACTGTCCGCCGTGCGGTCGTCGGCGGGCACATCCTGTCGCTCGCCCTCGGCATTGAGGCAGTTCGCACCGGCAACGGCAAAATCACCGAAAGTCGTCAGGCTCATGGCCTGCTCGTCCCCCTCGCCGGGCAACACGCCCAGCGGCGTGCGCAGCCCTGCCTCGATCTGCAGGGTGTATTCCCGCTGCGCGGCCAGCGCGTGCCGGGGCATGACGCGCCAGATTCGCCGCGCCGCACCGTCCGCCTTGCCCGCATCCAGCGGCGTGGCCGGCTGCGGCTCGGTGATCTGCAGCAATGCGCCGGGATGCCCCGGCACCGGCAGCCAGATCGGCCCTTGGCGCTCCTCTTCGTAGGGCTCGACCCGTACTGCCATGCGCTGCAGCTCCGGCGGTGCATCCGCCGCATGGAACACGGCATGCGCGGCCAGCTCATCAGCCGTGACCGGCTCGTTGAAGCGCACCAGAATGTCGGGCTCGGCGGGCCCCTGCCACTGCAGGAAACGGGTGTGGGCCACGCGCGGTCGCCACGTCTCGAAAGTCGCGCTGACCGGCTCGTCGAGCCGGCTGCCATCCAGCGCCGTGAGCGCCGTGTCGACGGTGACGCGATACTGCGTTGCCGGCGCCAAGCGCTGCTGGTCGGGCAGACGGCAGGACAGCTCGCTGGTGTTGAGCCAGCGCCACTGGCAACCCGGATCCGGCGTGATGCTGACCGGCAATGCCTCGCTGTCGCGTGCCATGTCACCCAGTTGCACCATGCTGCGGTCGAACTGGATCACCACCTGCTGACCCGGCTCCACGGCCGTGCCGGACGGCGAGATGCGACGCACCTGCAACGTGCCATCGCGTGCCGCAGCGGCCGACGCACAGCCGATTGCAAGGCAGATCGCAACAAGCAGCAGGGTGACGCAAGCGGCAGGTCGTTTGTTGTTCATGGCTGTTCCCGTCTTGTTATCGCAGTCGTGCATGAATGCCGAATTCGGTCGGCAATCACTTCACGGCGCATGCAAGCATAGCAATACACCATCTTGCAGCCGCAAACTGATCGATTGCATTGATAAGCGCTGTCCCACAGCCCTGCCCGGTGGTGACGACCAGCATGCAGATGCCGGGCGGGCTGACTCGTCAAGGTGACCCGGTGACTTGTGCTAATTTATGCTGCATGCCGGCAGCAGCGAATGCCCCTTCTCAGCAACAGGCCACGGATAGACCATGACACAGCAAGCGCCACACAGCCGCAACGCCAATGTGCACGGCGGTGACGACGCCGACCCGCTCGAGACGCAGGAATGGCTGGAAGCATTGCACAGCGTGCTCGCGACCGGTGGCCCGGAGCGCGTGCGCTTTCTGCTGCGCCAGCTTGCCGAGGCGGCGCGCAATCACGGCGTGACCGACGATACGCTGCCGTTCTCGGCCTATCGCAACACCATTCCGGTCGATCGGCAGGGCATGTATCCCGGCGATCTGCACATCGAGCAGCGGCTGACGGCCATGCAGCGCTGGAATGCGCTGGCCATGGTCGTTCGCGCCAACAAGGCATTCGGCGGGCTGGGCGGGCATATCGCCAGCTATGCCGCCGCGGCGGAGATCTTCGAGGTCGGCTTCAACCACTTCTTCCGCGGTGCCGATGCCGCCGATGGCGGCGATCTGGTGTATTTCCAGCCGCACTCGGCCACCGGCGTCTATGCGCGCGCCTTTCTGGAAGGCCGCATCAGCGAGCAACAGCTCGAGCACTTCCGCCGCGAAATCGGCGGCAACGGTCTGAGCGCCTATCCGCATCCCTGGCTGATGCCCGATTTCTGGCAATTCCCAACCGGTTTTATGGGCATCGGCCCGCTGAGCGCCATCTACCAGGCCCGTCTGCTGCGCTATCTGGAACATCGCGGTCTGGCCGACACGCACGGCAAGCACGTATGGGGCGTGTTCGGCGACGGCGAAATGGATGAACCCGAGTCGATCGCCGGGCTCACCATGGCGGCTCGCGAACGCCTCGACAACCTCACTTTCATCATCAACTGCAACCTGCAGCGTCTGGATGGCCCGGTGCGCGGCAACAGCCAGATCATCCCGGAGCTGGAATCGCTGTTTCGCGGCGCCGGCTGGAACGTCATCAAGGTGTTGTGGGGTACCGACTGGGACGTGCTGTTCGCGCGCGACGCCAACCACGCCCTGCTGCGCGCCTTTGCCGGCACGGTCGACGGCAAGTACCAGACCCTCGGCGCCAACGACGGCTCCTACAATCTGGTGCACTTCTTCCACGAGGATCCGGAGCTGTCGGCGCTGGTGTCGCACATGAGCGAGGACGAGATCGACGGCCTGACGCGCGGCGGCCACGACATGCGCAAGCTGTATGCCGCATTTGCCGCAGCACAGCAGCACGCGGGCGCGCCCACCGTCATTCTGGCCAAGACCAAGAAGGGCTTCGGCATGGGCGGCGCGGGTGAGTCACGCATGACCGCCCATCAGGCCAAGAAGCTGGATCTCGAAGCCCTGCAGGATTTCCGCGACCGTTTCGGGCTGCCGCTGAGCGACGACGATCTGGAACATCTGCGTTTCTACCGGCCTGCCGAGGACAGCGCGGAAATGACCTACATGCGCCAGCGGCGCGAGGCGCTGGGCGGCCCGCTGCCGGCGCGGCGCGACGCGGCACCGCCGGTGCCCGTACCGCCGCTGGCCGACTACGGCCGGCTTGCCCTGCAGATGCAGGACAAGGCCATGTCGACCACCATGATTCTCGTGCGGCTGCTGCGCAATCTGCTCAAGGACAAGACGCTGGGGCCGAGAATCGTGCCGATCGTGGCGGACGAGGCGCGCACGTTCGGCATCGACAGCCTGTTCCGCCAGATCGGCATCTACTCCTCCGTCGGCCAGCTGTACGAACCGCAGGATGCCGGCACGATCATGTACTACCACGAAGCGCGCGACGGCCAGATCCTGGAGGAAGGCATCACCGAAGCCGGCGCAGTGGCCTCCTGGGCCGCGGCCGGCACGGCCTACTCCGTGCACAATCTGGCCCTGCTGCCGTTTTACATCTATTACTCGATGTTCGGCTTCCAGCGCGCCGGCGACATCATCTGGGCAGCGGCCGATCAGCGCACGCGCGGCTTCCTGATCGGCGCCACGGCCGGGCGCACCACCCTGTCCGGCGAAGGCCTGCAGCACCAGGACGGCACCAATCACCTGATCGCCGCCACCGTGCCCAATTGCCGCGCCTACGATCCCGGCTGCGCCCACGAACTGGCGATCATCATCGACCACGGCATGCGCCGCATGCTCGAGGAACAGGTCGACGAGTTCTATTACGTCACCGCCATGAACGCCAGTGACCCGCAACCCGACATGCCGCCCGACACCGAACAGGACATCATCCGCGGCCTGTATGCACTGGAAGAGCACGACGCCGACGACGATCACGGGCCGGTGCAGCTGCTCGGCTCCGGCTCGATCCTGCACGAAGTGCGGGCCGCGGCAGCGCTGCTGGCTGCAGACTGGCAGGTGAGCAGCACCGTCTGGAGTGCCACCAGCTTCAGCGAACTGGCCCGCGACGCGCGCGACGCGGCACGCTGGAACCGGCATCACCCGGACGCCCCGCCGCGCACCAGTCACGTCGCAGACTGCCTGCACGACGAGCAGCCGGTGATCGCCGCCACCGATTACGTCTGCGCCTATCCCCAATTGATCGCCAACTACGTCCAGGCGCCCTACACCACCCTCGGCACGGACGGCTTCGGCCGCAGCGACGTGCGCGAAACCGTGCGGCGCTTCTTCGAAGTGGACCGCCACCACATCACGCTGGCAGCACTGTCGGCACTGGCAACGCAAGGCCGTCTGCAAACGTCCATGGTGACCGCAGCCGCCGAAAAATACAGCCTCGACCTGGATGCACCCGCCCCGTGGAACATCTGACCCGTTTGCGCAGGAGCTTGCCCGCACGCGATTTTCGGCCTGTTCCAATTTGTCGATGGTTCCTCGCCGGCAGGCCGGCTCCGACGCGGCCCCGAACACACCTGTAGACACCATGGATTGACCTGCCCATCCTCAAGGTACGTGGGTTATCTTGAGGATGGGAAAATTCCCAAAACAGAGCCATATTGAGGAGGGCAGGTCATGTGGGTGTACACGAGGACGCGACTAGCGTTGCAGTCGCACCAGCCGGGCGTGGAGAGGCGTTTTACTGGGGCGAGATCATCAACACACCCACAGCGATCAAACGGCTGCGCATAACTGCCGGGACGTGATCTGATGATGATGCTTCTGTCATGGACGAACCCTGGTCGAGTCGCCATAAGCTGAGTCGGCGAAATTTTGTCATTTATTATTTCAATATTTTGACATAGTCAACATATTGTTTGAAACTGTCTGCAGGATGAGTAAAGAAAGCCAATCCATCACCGATCTGTTGCGTGCAAGCGGCCTGCAGGCGACTGCACCGCGCCATGCCGTACTCGACTGGCTGGATAAGCACCCGCATGCCACCGCCCAGCAGGTTCATGCGGGAGCACGCAAGCGCCTCGGCACCCTGTCGCGGCAGGCGGCCTATGATGTCCTGTCGGCCTGCGTCGCAGCCGGGCTGGTGCGCCAGATCCGCCCGGCTGGCCACCCGGCGCATTTCGAGCGCCGCGCCGGCGACAATCACCATCATCTGGTGTGCCGCGACTGTGGCCGCATCGAAGACAGCGCTTGCCGCAACCCGCCGGCGCCCTGTCTGCAGCCGGAGCAGGATCATGGCTTCGCCATCGATGAAGCCGAAATCGTGTTCTGGGGCCTGTGCCGGGAATGCCGCGGGCGGGCGGCAACGACGGACGAATCGAACTCATCCGACACCATGTGACGAGGCGATCCCTGTCTCGTCACCCAATCCCCGACGGAGGTAAGCATGACAAACGAGACTCGCAAAATCGTAACGACAACCAGCGGCGAACCCTATCCCAGCGACGAGCATTCGCTGACGGTCGGCCAGGACGGCCCGATCGTCATGCACGATCACTTTCTCATGGAACAGATGGCGGCGTTCAACCGGGAGATGATTCCGGATCGCCAGCCCCACGCCAAGGGCGGCGGCGCCTTCGGCCATTTCGAAGTCACCGGCGATGTCAGCGCCTATACCAGGGCCAGCTTTCTGCAGCCCGGCGCGAAAACCGACATGGTAGCGCGCTTCTCGACGGTGGCCGGCGAGTCCGGCAGCCCGGATACCTGGCGGGATGTGCGCGGCTTCGCGCTCAAGTTCTACACCGACGAAGGCAACTTCGACATGGTGGGCAACAATACGCCCGTGTTCTTCGTGCGCGATCCGATGAAGTTCCAGCATTTCATCCACTCGCAAAAGCGCCGCGCCGACAACGGCCTGCGCGATCACGATATGCAGTGGGATTTCTGGACGCAGTCGCCGGAATCCGCCCATCAAGTGACTATCCTCATGAGCGACCGTGGTGTGCCGGCGACGTGGCGCCACATGAACGGCTATTCCAGCCATACCTACATGTGGGTCAATAAGACCGGCGAGCGCTTCTGGGTGAAGTACCACTTCAAGACCAATCAGGGCATCAAGTGCCTGACGCAGGAGCAGGCCGATCAGATGGTGGCCACCGACAACGACTATCACCGCCGTGATCTGTACGAGGCTATCGCGCGCGGCGACGCCCCGAGCTGGACGCTGTATGTGCAGATCATGCCCCATGAGGAGGCCGGCACATATCGGATCAATCCATTCGACCTGACCAAGATCTGGCCGCATGCGGACTACCCGCTGCACGAGGTCGGCATCATGACGCTGGACACAAATCCCACCGATTACCATTCGGAAATCGAACAGGCGGCGTTCGAGCCCAACAATCTGGTGCCGGGCACCGGTGTGTCGCCCGACAAGATGCTGCTGGCGCGGACGATGTCCTATGCGGACGCGCACCGCGCCCGTCTTGGCGTAAACTACCGGCAGATTCCAGTGAACGTACCGAAAGTGCCGGTGCACAGCTACACCAAGGGCGGCGCCATGCGCATCCGAAAAGTGAGCGACCCAGTCTATGCGCCCAATACAAAGGGCGGGCCGAAACCCGATCCGGCGGCCTATCCGGCCGACAACACCTGGGAAGCCGACGGCCGACTTATCCGGCAGGCATACACGCTGCGCGCTGACGATGGCGACTTCAACCAGGCGCACAACCTCGTTAACAACGTCATGGACGACGCGGCGCGCGAGCGCCTAGTTGCCAACGTCGTCGGCCACCTGTGCGGCGGTGTCAGCGAGCCGGTACTGCAACGCGCCTTCGACTATTGGAAGAACGTCGATCAGAACATCGGTGAACGCGTCGAACAGGGGGTGCGGCAGAAGCAGAACGCCGCCTGACACCCGAGCAATGATGGCAAACGGCGGTGTGCACGGCATGCCGCCGTTTTCTCCGCGAGCTCCGTAGTCAAGGCCGAGGGAATGCCGACCACCTCACATATCGGCGTTGGCGCATGCTTCGCTGCGGACATGGGCGCCACGCTGAAGTCATGGCCGTACACCGCATCACGCCGGAGTTGGGGGCCAGCTGCACGCCTTCTTGACCACGCCTGCATGCCGGTAAGGCGGCTGCAGCATTCCCGCGGCATCTGTGTTCTCCAGGCCCGTGCAAGCAGCACGCAACTCTGGTCGGCTTTACCGGCCATTTGCCCGGCAAAGATGAATTCACGTGTAAAATACCCTACTGTCACACTTGCGTTGTGACGCACGCCACGTCGTACAAGCCGCCAGACAAGTCATGGCACTATCATTGGAAACTGAAGAAAACGGGATCGCTCTGTCACCCGTCGCCATTCCGGAAACTGCGATTACACGCCAGGAGTGGGTCTATCTCCAGCTAAGGGAGGCTATTCTGGGTGGGCAATTCGTCCCCGGCAGAAGCGTTACCCTGCGCGGTGTGGCCACCATGCTCGGGGTCAGCCTGACGCCTGTTCGTGAATCGATAAGGCGGTTGGTTGCCGAGCATGCGCTGGAAGCGCATGGCAATCGGCGGGTGAGTGTACCCGGGATGACGGCTGAAAAGCTGGCGGAGATCTGTGCGGTGCGCGTAGCGCTGGAAACCCTGGCTGCAGAACGCGCCCTGCCTGCGATCGACGACACGCGATTGGCGCGTTTGTGGCGCATTGACGAGCAGATAGACGAGGCCGTGGATACCGGCGACATCAGCAGCTATCTGTATCGGCACCGCGAATTTCACTATACTTTTTACAGTGCGGGCGGCGGCAGTGTCATCATGCCCCTGATCGAAAGTCTGTGGCTGCAGTTCAGTCCATTCATGCGCCTCGCCATCAGCCATATTGGCGTGGATTACATCAAGGACCGACACGCGGAAGCGCTGCGTGCCGCCGAACGCAAGGACACGGTCGGGCTGCGCTTCGCCCTCGAGGCGGATGTACGCGAAGGTCTGGGATCACTGACCGAGGCCGACTGGCAGTCCCTGGAATCGAATTCCGACAGCTGAGCGCCGCCGTCATCGCGCCGTTTCAGCCGGCGCTACTGTCCCGATACGCCCTTGCCGCTGCAGCGAACGCCGCAAAAAGCGACTGCGAAACGGGATTCTGTTCGAACTGCCATTCCGGGTGCCATTGCACGCCGACGATAAAACGGCGTGCGGGCAGATACGCCGCCTCGATCAGGCCATCCGGTGCAACTGCATCAGCAACCAGCCCTTCGCCCAGGTGCGCGATACCCTGCCCGTGCAGCGAGTTGACGCGAAATTCGTCCTTCCCAGTCAGGTCTGCAAGGAACCCGCCCGCGGTCAGATGCACGGCATGAGCCGATGCGTAGCGCTGCGTGCGTGGCGCGTCCTCATCTTCACGATGATCCATATAGCCCGGCTGTTCATGCACTGCAGTGAACAGAGTGCCGCCGCAAGCCACATTCAGCTCCTGAAAACCGCGGCACACTGCCAGCACAGGCATATCCTGCGCTATCGCCGCACGCAGCAGGGGCAGCGTCATGCAGTCGCGTTGCGGGTCGAACGGACCGACACCTGCCCCTGTCTCGCCGTAGCACGCGGGCGCAATGTTGGAGGGACTCCCGGTCAGGAGCAAGCCGTCCAGTCCGGTCAGAAGGTCGGCAGCACCGGCCATGCCGGCCTGCGGCTCGGGTTCCGTCGTACCGCCAAGGGCAGGTAACAAGAGCGGTATCGCTGCCGCACCCCGAGCTACCGCAACCAGATATTTCTCGCCCACTGCATGCATGGTTTCGTCATCCACTGTTCTGACATCGACGGGGATGCCAATGCGAGGGCGGTGCTTGTTCGTTGCCATAAGTTGCTCGGTGACCTTGTATGCTAAACCAGCGGTGGCTCGGTTCCGCCGGTATGACCTGGCTCCCGCTGGCGCCGCCGCCAGCCCGAATCGGTGCCGCCAACATGACTGCCACGAAGGCATGCGGCATCAGCTGCATAACTCCAAGAAGCAGCGGTCTCGGCTCGGTCGTCAGGCTGGCGGACGAGCCATGCGTGCGTTACCAACTGAGGTGGGGGCGAGTCACGTCATGCCCTTGTAATCGCGTGGCACGACAACCATGGGTACCGGGAGAGCTCTGAGCATCTTGTTGGCTGAAGAACCGAGAAAAAGACGCTTGGAGTGCGCCAGACGACTCGAGCCGACCAGCACGAATTCACTGGACGAAAAATCAAGCGACTGCACAGCCTCTTGCGTTGAACCGCCTCTGCCCACAACGCTGGTGACGTCAATGTCCTCCGGCAAGGACTGCCTTGCCTTCTGCGCCAGAGTTTCGGCATGCCTTTGCGCGGAATCCACCACTGCCTGGCCGTGCTCCACGCTCAAGTTGTCTTTGCCCAATGCCACCAGGGACATGAGCCGCAGTGGTATGCGCCGCGCCGCCACCCCCTCGATGGCGGCATCCAACAGGGCATCCGCACCCTGGCGTGTTCCGGTCGCGCAGGTGATTCGGGTGATTGCGTCCTGAGATGCGTATCCGGAAGGTGCGAGGGCGACCGGCACCGGCGACGCATGCAGAAGCCCATCGGCAATGCTGCCAACAGTGATCCTGCCACGCAGGCCGCGATGGGATGCGCCGACGACAATGGCCGCAGCCTCGTCACCTGCGTCCGGATCCGTTGCGTCTTCAATCAGCCCCTCCGCAATGGACTCGGCATGCCGTATCCGCCCCGTTGTCTTGATGTCTTTCGGTACGTTTTTCAGAGCTTCATCGAGCCATTCGCGTCCCTGACTCTCGAGGTGAGAGTGGAATGCCTGATCCGGCGAGTACATGTCGTAGCTGACTTTCTGCGCCGGCAGCACCACGACGATATCAAGTTGCGCCTGCCGTGCCCTGGCCAGACTCACGGCCAGATTGGTTGCATCCTCGCCGCATCGATTCGGTATGTAGCCAACAACATATCGCATTTGTTTTTCCTCTTGAATCATATTGAGCGGATTATCAAGAAATAATGGCAATCCAGATTTGCAGTGCGCGCTCCAGCTGCGGCCCTTCGATAGCGGGTGTGTAGTGCAATCGCTGCATTTGTTCCTCGGTCGGCATTACCGGCGGTTGCTGAAGCTCCGGCTCGAGATATTCGACCGCCGCCTCGTTGGGTGTGGCATAGAAATTGTAATTCGACAACTGTGCCCCGATTTTGGCATCGAGGATGAAGTTGATGAATTTGTTGGCAAGCTCGGGATGCGGCGCTTGCGCGGGGATCGCCATCGAGTCCAGCCACAGCTCCGAACCCTCCTCGGGCAAGATGAAGCGGGTATTTTCGTACGCCTCGGGATTATGCGCCTTGCGAAAAACATAGTCGCCGTTGTAGCTGACTCCGGCAGCCACGTCGCCGTTCTCCAGTTCGTCCAGCATCGGCGTATTGTCCATGAAGCCATCGAAATTGGATTGTTTCTTGACTTGCAGAATCAGGTCGGCCGCCCGCTTCCAGTTCTTCGCGCCCACACAGGTATATGGCATGTCTTGGTAGGCACAGGACACGCCCAGCATGACCTGCAAATCGCTGCTCAGAACGAATGGGAGATCTGCATTGACATCGGAATCGAACAGGATGGCCCAACTCCTGGGGGCATCCGGCAGCATTTCCGTATTGTATGCCAGCCCCGTGGTGCCCCATTGATAGGCAGCCGTGTACTTGTTGCCCGGGTCAAAATCGGGACTGGCGAACCGTTGCATCAAATTGTCGAGATTGGGTATCAGTTCCTTGTTCAGCGGCTGCAACAATCCATCCTCGATCATGCGCGGTACGTAATAGCTCGACGGAATGACCACGTCGTAATGACCGGGTGTGGCACGCACGTGAGCGTACATTTCCTGCAGCGATTCATAGTAGATCTGCTCGACCTCGACATCATACTTGTCTTCGAACTGCTGGATGATGTCCGGGTCCATGTACTGCGTCCAACTGTACAGATACAGCTTTTTGGTCTCATCGGCACCTGTGACAGCCGAAAACATTACAAGACCCGCAAAAACAAGGATCGCTAATAGTTGGTGATAATTCTTCATCATGGCACTTTCCTCATCGGCTGCTGCTCGTATCCCCTGTTACTGTGGCTTGTGGTTCAATGGCCGTATCAATGCCCCCAACAGGCCATCGTGTCTGCTTTCCATGCAATGGGTCGGTACGGTTATTCATGCAAGCCACTGCGAAATTGCGTTAGCAGTAATGAATACGAATCAAATCATGGCGGTCGTCACAAAGCGGCTGTCCAGATAGGCCTCTAGTGCTTCGCTGCCACCCTCGGAGCCATACCCGGAATCCTTGACGCCACCAAAAGGCGTTTCCGGCAAGGCCAGACCAAAGTGGTTGATGGCCACCATGCCGGACTCGATTTCATTGCCGAGTCGGTGGGCTGTCTGCATTGACGACGTGAACGCGTAAGCCGCCAGGCCATACGGTAGGCGGTTCGCCTCGGCGATGGCGTCATCCGTATCCCGGAACGGGATGCAGGCAGCCACCGGGCCAAACGGCTCTTCATTCATGATCTGCATATCGGGCTTGAGACGGGTCAGGATCGTTGGCTCGAAGAAATAGCCGGGGCCATCGATCGGCCCGCCACCGGTGCAGACATCCGCTCCCAGACGCGCCGCATCCTCGACCATTGCGCCTACTGCGCCGGGCCGGCGATCATGCACCAGCGGCCCCATGCGCGTTTTCTCGTCGAGTCCGTTGCCAACCCTGACTGACTCGGCCGCATGCACGAATTTGTCCACAAATTCATCGTGCCGGCCTTCCTGTACCAGAATGCGTGTAGGTGATGTGCAGACCTGCCCGGCATTCATGAATTTGGCAGCACTGATCTGCTTGACGGCTGCGTCCAGGTCGGCATCGTCGAAAATCAGCGTTGGCGCATGACCGCCCAACTCCATGGTATTGCGTTTCATGTACTGGCCAGCCAGCGCCGCAAGCTGCTTGCCCACCGCGGTCGAGCCGGTGAAGGTGATCTTCCGGATGACCGGACGGCGAATCAGATAGTCGGAAATCTCGGCCGGCATCCCGTAAACAAGGTTCACGGCGCCGTCGGCTACACCGGCATCGACATAACAGCGCATCAGTTCCGCCACCGAGGCCGTTGTGTCTTCCGGCCCCTTGAGGATCACCGAGCAGCCCGCCGCGAGCGCAATGGATACCTTGCGTACGGCCTGGTTGAGCGGGAAATTCCATGGCGTGAACGCCGCCACCGGACCCACCGGATGCTTGCTCACGATCTGTTGCACGTTGGCACGGCGGGCCGGAATCACCTGACCATATATGCGCCTGCCCTCCTCGGCGAACCAGTCGAGCGTGTCTGCGGCATCCAGTGTTTCACCACGCGCTTCGGCCAACGGCTTGCCTTGCTCCATGGTCATGAGCGGGGCGATGGTATCGACCCGCTCACGCACCAGCTCTGCCGCCTTGCGCAGAATCAGGCTGCGTTCATGCGCGGGGACTTGCCGCCATTGCTGGAAGCCTGCATCTGCTGCTGCCAATGCAGCATCGAGATCCGCCCGTCCGGCCTGTGCGTGATGGCCGATCACTTCGCCATCGGCCGGGTTGACGACGGCCAGCGTCGCACCGGCTTCGGCGGTACGCCACTGGCCGCTGATCAACAGCCTCACATCAGGATAAGTCACATTTTGTTCGATCATTTCAACAGCCCAATGCGTGTGTCACATAAATGCATCTACAATAGGTGCAATCAACGGGCGCCCAGACCTTCTCCTGTGGCAGGAGCCACGTCCGCATGCGCACCATGATGGCCGCTGAGCTCCTCTTCGGTATCCATGTTCGGCACCGGCTTGCGGAAGAAACCCGTAATGAAGGCAAGATAAAGCAGGCCGATCAAGAACCAGGCAACGCCACCGACCAGCGCATCCAGGCTCAGATAAGCCCAGAGTATGCCGGTCATGCCGGCGCCGATCAGGGGCAGGATGATGTAATGAAATATCTGCCCGGGGGTGTGATACTGCTTGTTCTTGAAGGCGAAATGAGCAATCACGGAAAGATTGACAAAAGTGAAGGCGATCAGCGCGCCGAAGTTGATGACCGATGCCACCAGCTCCAGGGATGGACCCATGGCCAGCAACGACACCACACCGACGAGAATGACGTTGAAGGCCGGTGTCTGATACCTGGGATGCACATAACCGAACATCTTTTTCGGCAACACACCATTCCGCCCCATGACGTACAACAGGCGCGCAACACTGGAGTGCGATGCCAGGCCGGAGGCGCAGGTTGCGGCGAAAGCGCCCGAAATGAAGATGAACATGAATAGCTTTCCGCCTATATACAAAGCCAGTTCGGGCAGTGTGTCGTCATAGTTCTGGAAGCCCTCGATGGTGGGGAACGCAGCTTGAGCGAAATAACCGCCGACGAAGAATATGGCGCCGCCGATGAAAACAGTCAGGACGATGGCCCTGGGGACGGTTTTTTCATCCACCGCCTCTTCGGCATACATGGTGATGGCGTCAAAGCCGATGAACGAAAACGCGACAATGGTGGCGCCGGCAAAAACGGCCGACATTTCCACGCTCGCATGAAACAGGGGCCGTGTCGTGAAGATTGTCCCCGCACCCAGTCCCTGGCTGAGCTTGACCCAGGCCAGAGCAATGAACACGCCGATCAGCACCACTTCGTAGATCAGCAATATCATGTTGGCTTTGGAAGTCTTGCCCATGCTCAGCACATTGATCCCGGTGATGGCAGCTACGTAAACGCTAACCCAGATCCAGGCGGGTATCTCCGGAAACATGGACACCATGTAAATCCGGATGATCACGGCATTGACCAATGGCAACAGCAGGTAGTCCAGCAAAGCCGTCCAGCCGACCATAAAGCCCAGCCCGGGATGCATGGTTTCCTTGGTGTAGACATAAGCCGAGCCTGCACTCGGGAAGACGCGCACCATCTTGCCGTAGCTGATTGCCGTGAACAGCATGACGGCCAGAGCGACCAGATAAGTGAATGGGACAACCCCATTGGTAATGTTCGATACGATGCCGAATGTGTCGAATACCACGGTCGGGGTCATGTAGCCCAGACCCAGGCCAACGACGGCCCAAAGGCCCAATGACCTTTTCAAATGTGTCTGCTGTTCAGCCATGCTGCTCTCCTCCTGCTGTCAGACTGGAACCGGTACTCAAGCCATCCGGTTCGGGTCCATACTGTTATTTCAGTAGTGTCCCAACGTTGAAAGCGTAAACGAGTGTAACGGTTTGAGGCATCGCATTTTTGCACCTATTGAATCCGGTCTCGATTTGAACGTGGCCGGCAGCGGTCTAAGCTGGTCGGCCCGTCCATCGGAGCCGCCCCATGCATTCCGGCAAGCTGGTATTCGCACAGTTGATGGCGCACCTGCCGCTGACGACGTTTCGACGTTGTGTCGCCCGCTATCACGGTGCCTACAAGACCAAATCCTTTTCGTGCCTCGATCAATTCCTGGTCATGGCGTTCGCCCAGCTGACCTACCGAGAAAGCCTGCGCGATATCGAAGCGAGCCTGCGGGCGCAATCGAACAAGCTCTATCATATGGGCATTCGTGGCGGCGTCGCCCGCAACACACTGGCAAACGCCAACGCTCAGCGCGACTGGCGTATCTATGCCGATTTCGCCCAACGACTGATCACCCAGGCCCGCAGGCTTTACGCCGATTACGATTTGGGCATCCAATTCAAACACACCGCCTACGCACTGGACACCACGACCATCGATCTGTGTTTGTCGCTGTTTCCGTGGGCCCCGTTTCGACAAACCAAGGCGGCGGTACGCCTGCACACGCTGCTCGACTTGCGCGGCAATATCCCCACGTTTATCCATATTACCGACGGCAAGTTCCACGAGGTCAATGTCCTCGATCTGTTGATCCCCGAAGCCGGCGCCTTCTTATGTCATGGATCGCGGCTTTATCGACTTCGCTCGTCTGGCACGCCTGGACCAAACTGGGGCGTTTTTCGTTACCCGAGCCAAGACCAACATGCGGTTTCGACGCCGCAGCAGCGTGATCGTCGACAAGGCCACCGGTTTGCGCTGCGATCAAACCATCAGTCTGATCGGGCATTACACTCGGCAAGACTATCCCCAACGACTGCGTCGGATTCGATTTCGGGAACCCGAGACCGGCAAGCAATTGGTGTCCTTGACCAACCATTTCGGGCTGTCCGCACTGACCATTTGCCATCTGTATCGCCTGCGCTGGCAGAACCTGCCCCGGACCTGATCCGGGGTCGAGCTGTTCTTCAAGTGGATCAAACAGCACCTGCGGATCAAGACGTTTTACGGCACCTCCGAAAACGCCGTCAAAACGCAAATCTGGATCGCGGTGTGCACTTACCTGTTGGTGGCGATCGTGCGCAAACGGCTGGGTGTGGAGGCTTCGATGCATGAAATTCTGCAAATCCTGAGCTTGTGTCTTTTCGAGCAAACGCCGTTAGATCAATTACTTAAACCAATCGAACCGGCCGCAGATCTCGCCGGACTTGGCAACCAATTGAATTTGTTTGAATAACGTTGGGACACTACTGCTGTTATTTATGTAATCAAGCCGGGTCAGCCATGTTGTTCGTCCGCGCAATGGATATCAGGTAGCTCCGATTTGCTGCACCGCTTACTGTTGCCCAGATTCGGCAGTAATAGACAACCATTCAGTAATTTCCTGGGAAATAATGAAATAGCCAAAGTCCGCGTCTGTGCATGCACGATTCACAACCCCATCTTTTCCTTGGCCAGGTAGTACCAGGACCCGGCGACCGACAAGGGGACCCGCAGCAGGCGACCACCGGGAAACGGGAAATTCCGCAGCGCGGCAAAGGATTCGAAGCGAGCCCGCTCGCCGTCGATTGCCTCGGTGATAAGGCGCCCTGCCAGATGCGTTGCGGTAACGCCGTGGCCGCTGTAGCCGTGCGTGAAATAAGTCTGTTCGTCGAGCTGCCCCATGTGGGGAATACGTGTCAGCGTCAGTGCGAAATTGCCGCTCCAGGCATAGTCGATGCGAGCATCCGCGATTTCCGGAAAGGTCCGGGCCAGATGCGGCCGTAATTTGGCCGTGATGTTTTCGGGGGTGGTGCCGCCGTACACCGTGCCGCCGCCGAACAGCAACCGATGGTCGGCACTCATGCGGTAATAATCGAGCATGTAGTTGCAATCCTCGATGCAGGTTTGTGACGGCATGAGTCGTTGTGCCACATCCTCGCCGAGTGGTTCGGTTGCCATTACCTGGGTGCTGACCGGCATGACGCGATGACGCAGGGCCGGTACGGCATGATCGAGATAGGCATTGCCGCAGATGACGACGTAGTCGGCCTGCACCTGGCCGTTTTCGGTATGCACCGTCGGGCGTTGGCCGGGCTCGACGCGCGTGACTGGCGAGTCTTCGTGGATGACTGCGCCATGTCGCTCGGCCGCGGCTGCCTCGCCGAGCACCAGATTCAGGGGATGAACGTGGCCGCCCATGTGGTCGAGCAGGCCGCCGACATAGAGATCGGTATTGGCGTGCTGCTTGATCGACTCCTTGTCCAGCAGTTCGATATCGGTATGCCCGAACTGCTGCCAAAGGCGAACCCGGCTTTCCAGCCCCCGCATCTGCTTGTTGTTCATGGCTGCGAACACATTGCCGGCTCGCAGATCGCAGTCGATTTCGTATTTCCTGACACGCTCGCGAATGATGTCACCGCCCTCGAAGGCCATGCCGCCCAGCGCCTGTGCGGCGTCCCTGCCGTAGCGTTTTTCTATTTCATCCATGTCACGGCTGTAACTGTTGACGATCTGGCCGCCGTTGCGCCCACTGGCACCCCAGCCGACTCGCGCAGCTTCCAGAACCGTGACGCGGTAACCGCGCTCGGACAGTGACAGGGCGGTGGAAACACCGGAGAAGCCGGCACCGATTACGCAGACTTCCGTATCTGCATGCCCGTCGAGTGCAGGGCGCTCGGGCGGGGGGTTTGCGGTCGCGGCATAGTAGGACTGTGCGTGTGGCGTGGCATTCGTCCCCGTTTCATCGGACCGACCGTTGATATCTGACCGGGCTGTTCGGTTGCTGGTTGCTGAGGTCATACTCTTTCCACTACTCAAACGGTGCGTAGATACAATTCGTATTCGCTGGCCGGCACGACGCTGCGCAGCCATTCACGTTCCTGACGCTTGCAGGCGCTGTACCAGCTCTGATACTGAGAACCCAGGTAATCGGCTATGAATTCGGACTGCTCGAAGCGAGCCAAGGCGGCGCCCCAGTCATCCGGCAATGCGCGGACGGAATTTTCCAGGTCATAGCCGCTGCCACGCGTTTCCGATGGCGGAGTCAGTGCCTGTGCCATACCATGTTCCATGCCGGCCAGAATTGCCGCCAGAACCAGATAAGGGTTGGCGTCGGCGCCGGCAACACGGTGCTCGACACGCATGGCCGCGGGCGCGGCGAGCGGCAGGCGCAATGCCGTTGTGCGGTTGTCAATACCCCACGTCGGCGTCATGGGGGCGTGGCTGCCCGGCTGGAAACGCCGGTAGGAATTGGCGTGCGGTGCAAAAAGCGCCGTCGCGTCCGGCATTGTCTCGAGCAGCCCTGCCACCGCCTGCATCAGCAATTCGGACGGCTCACCAGCTTCCGCGAACACATTGTCGCCTTGCGCATCAAGCAGGCTGGTATGCAGATGCAGACCATTGCCCGAGGAGTCGCCATAAGGCTTGGCCATGAAACTTGCGGCCATGCCGTGTGATTCGGCGCAGGCCTTGATGGTGCGTTTGAGCAGTGTCGCCTGGTCGGCGGCCAGCAACGCGTCGGGCACATGATTGAGATTGATTTCGTACTGCCCTTCTCCCTGCTCCGAAATCAACGTGTCGATCGGCAGTTCCTGTTCAGCGCAGGCGGACTCGACGTCGGCAAGAAATGCATCCAGCCGATTGAGCTCATCCAGGCCGAAAAGCTGCGAACAGCCGCCACTGACCGACGTGCCCGCAGCCGGTCTGGGACGACCGCGTTCATCCAGCTCGGGATCAAACAGGGGAAATTCGAGTTCAGCGGCCACGACCGGTTTGAGTCCGCGCCGGTCGAGCCGGTCCAAGACACGCTTCAGGACAGTGCGCGAGTCGCCCGCAAATGGTTCGCCTTCAGGCGTGAACATCTGCATGAAGAACTGGCCGGCCGGACGCCGGCTCCATGGCAGCGGTCGCAGGCTCCCTGGCACCGGGTGACAGTAGTGATCACCATCGCCCGTGTCCGATATCAGGCCCGTGGCTTCCACATCCTGGCCGCGGATGTCCAGCAACAGAGTCGAAGCCGGCAGGCACAGTCCCTTGTCATAAATACCCGGCAGAGAAGCCGTGGGTAGCCTTTTCCCCCGCATGATGCCGTTGATGTCAATGACATAGCCCTCGGCGAATTCGGTGCGAGGTAATGTCTCCAGAAATGCATCGAGTTCCGCGGAGAGGCTCTGCTTGGCGTTATCCGGTGTCATGGTCAACTCAAATTTCCTGCAACTTTTGATCACACCCTATCAGTTACACAAATTGTTTAACAATTTTGTGATCACATTTTATACTAGACTTTAGTATTACAATCTCTTGCCAATAGTGCCATCCGGTCGCTTGCAGCGCCAATTTGAACGGGCGCATGCTTGGTATAGATACCATTCCTGATATGAGGCCGCTAAATAGTTAAATATCGCCACCAGAAAGCTCAATCTCTGATTGTCATCGCAGTATTTTGTGATCATATTTAGCCGCAACTGTCAGCCAGATACCACGGCTTCGGGAGGCCTTTGCCCTGCGCCGGCGCACGACCTTGTCTGCTGGCATGCATATTCAGGTATCGGTCTCGCTGGATCGTTTGTTATCCGGGCACACTGGACTTCCACTGTCATCAGGCACAGAGTCCTGACTGCGTTGCGAAAACAGTGTCAGCCATATTGGCTCGCAACTGGCTCGCTCTTTGAGCCATCTGGCCGTATACTCCCCTGCTCGCTCATGTGCTGATGCAGTACTGCACCGACCGCCAGCTCGAACGCTATTCAATACCGTTGATATGTAACCGGCCAAACCAAGACGTTATATTTTCCTGACCGATCATTGCCTACGCTACGTGCTGTCATTCACAGCAGGAGCTCCCATGGCAACACGCCGTCGTCGCCCACGTCGCACAGCCGACCA
>Ga0079226_10000533_pt1 | contig 26870 bp, 25 predicted proteins | sample Poulit2014_FD_76345 | JGI IMG/M metagenome (GOLD analysis project Ga0079226, IMG submission 76345) | Agricultural soil microbial communities from Georgia to study Nitrogen management - Poultry litter 2014 | ecosystem: Environmental > Terrestrial > Soil > Agricultural land | place: USA: Georgia...
GATCAGATTCCTTTTATTTGGAATGAAACCGCCATTCAAGTTGCCTATACTAGTGACTTAAAATTTGTAGAAAATTGTTTATTAGAAGTTACTCAAGATGATTTCACAGAAAAATATCCTCAATTCTCAAACGAAGACCAGTTCCAATCTACAGTCTATTTTAGAGTTAACTCCTATGCATGGCTCGAAGCAGTGATTTCTTATCCAGTTACTCCTACGGACACTACTGATAAAAGAAATAGAATATTACGCAACGCCTTGCCGCTCTTAAATGCTGAACCCGAGAAAGTACAATTTCCAGCTGGAACGCATCGATAAGTTTCATTAAACTTAACTTTTATTCTTTAGGCAAATGCACAATCCCCATCTCCGTAATTAACTCTTTTATCTTCAAAGTTATCTACACCAAAAGATTTAGAAATAATGGATTTTTTTACTCTTTTTTTCTTGTATAATAAAAGAGTGGACTTAAAAATATGCTCAACTATTTCGGTTTCATAGCAAATTATTTCTCTAATTTTCAATTTAATAGCATGAAGATTGATTACATCTGCCATTAATTTTGCATTGTTTTTGCAATCATAATAAGCAAACAACACCTTTAACACTACACCTCTTTTTTGAAGAACTAAAAAACCTTTACATTTTTCTTTTACATTTATTCTAACAAAGAAATATTCAAAAGATTTATCATACATAGAGAATGCATATAAATTTTTATCTGTATAAGGAATCAATGGCGCTTCATATACCCACTTATAAGTCTTTAACCAGTTAAAAAAAGCATTATCTTTATATGAAATATCATTTTTTCCATATTGGTCAATAAGAGTTCTCACTTCACTATCGGGATATGGTAAATATTCGATAGTAACATCTTTTAATCTTCTTTGGATAGGAAACTTCAAAAAATAAATTTTAAAATTTAAAAACACATTAAGTATAAAATCAGAGAAGATGTAAAGTGGCATCAAGAAAGACAACTTAGGAAAAAGAACAGGAAACACATCTGAAAAGTTTGCTTTCATTACTGCTTTAATTCCTTTGTTATTCTTTAAACTCATAAAATAACCTGATTTATCATAAACTCTTTTTGCGCTATCTGTAAACTGTGAAATTCCAATTTTACCATTCCACTCTTCATACATAGTATTTAGGAGCATTCTTCCTATTCCTGTTCCCTTGGTTTTTGGATGTACCCACCAAGTTGATAACCATCCTATTTTCTGTTCACTTTCATTTATTTTAATTACATCAGTGTAAACCCCCATATACCCTATCATTTCATCTCCTAAATACGCTAGAAGCATCACTAAGTCTTCATCTTCACATCTTGGATTATTATAATGAGCCCATAAACGATGCTTACTAATAGGTAGAAAAGAATGACTCCATAAAGAGGAACTATCCATTAAAAATGGGATATCTTTTTTACATATTTTTATTAATTTTTTCAATCTCGTTTTATTTTATATTTACCAATTATTTTATTATAATGCATATACAGATTTTCCATTACAACTATTTTTTTTGTATTTTTTCCTGGTGTTTCCAAAGAAAATCGTTGAAGAATTCTAGCGTCAACATCTTTTTTAATTCCCGAGTTACCGAATAAAATTATATTTGGATCATATTCAAACACTTCCTTTATTAATCTTAATAAAACTCCACGATCACTAAATGGAAATGCAAATAAAGAATAATCTATTTTAAAATTGTCTTTTAACCATTCTACAGAATTGATTATTTCATTTTTCTGCTCTTCAAAAGGTAATGTTAATAAAGACCTATGACTCATTGTATGTCCTCCAAAATAAAACCCATCATTAATCATTTCTTGAATTTCAGACTTCGAAATATACAGTTTATTTTCTTGTAGATATTTCTTTTCATCAATATTTAGGACTTTAAAAACCTCATCAAGTTCTTTTTCTTTATCAAATTTTAAAGCCATAAACTCTTTTTTAAAATGTGTAATATTAGCATAACGAAATCCACATATTTGGGCTATTAAACCAAAGACTTCATCACTATAATCGAATTTCAGTATATGATATAATAAGACACTTAATCTATGTTTGTGCATCATTTGATTGTTATCAACAAAATCAGGATTAACAAAGAAAATTGCAGATAATCCTTTCTTTTTCAAAATAGGATAAATGTTAGTATATATTTCCCTAAGACCATCATCAAAAGTCAAAATAAAGCTTTTTTCTTTTATTTCTCCCTTTAAAATGTCTTCCAGTAAAATGGGGTTATAATTTGACTTCAATAAATCAACATCTACAATAAATTCGTCTTTACTTTTAAAATCATATAAATGCGATATATGTGGTCTTTCTCCGTCTGCAACTATATGATAATATGGATACACATTCTCTTTGAGGAAATTACTTTTAATAACACACTTTGGAGATATTTTGTACAATAAATCTTTAATTATACCCATGAGAAAACAATCCGAATTAAAACAAATTAAAAGTTAAATTTACATAAAAAAATTAAACCTAATGACTAAACTACAATTACAGTCTAATATGTTACGTGAAGTAAATATTTTAAAAACAAGATAATATTTATTCTAAATATAATATTCCATCTAGTATTAGCTATAGACCATCAAATTCCTTAATTTAGTCCCTTTCAAAATAAAATCCAATTAAATGAGAAAAATACTTTTTACAATTGGCTTAGCGACAAGCTTGCTGATCAGTTGCAATAATTCGGACCAGAAATATCAAATAAAAGAAAATCAAATAGGTCCTCTTGTAAAAGGAACTTTAATCAAAGAAGTAAAAGACATATTTGTGGAAGACTCTATTGTATCCACATCTACTAAAGCTCTAGAAGAATATCAAAATGAGGTGGAAATTTTTGATAAAGAGGGAAAAAAACTTTTAATAATTTCACCAAAACGGAACAACAATCCCAACTCCCCTATTAACCATATCCAAGTAGTGGACTCTCGATATAAAACTGATAAAGGTATCGGTGTAAAAAGCACCTATAAAGAGGTCAAAAAACATTATACGGTAGATAAAGTTGAAACAACCTTTACCTCTATTATTGTATTTTTAAAAGACAGACCTATTTATGTTACTATAGATAAAGACGAGCTACCAGAAGACATTCGTTATAACCTCAATCTAAAGGTAGAACCCACTCAAATTCCTGATGATGCCAAAATCAAGTTATTTATGGTATCTTGGGAGGTTGAATAATATTTTATTTTTATGGAAATTAATTTAAAAAACAAGCAGGCTCTTGTATGCGGTAGTACTTCGGGCATTGGAAAAGCTATAGCTATCGAATTAGCCCAAAGTGGTGCTTCTGTTACCTTATTAGCTAGAAACGAGGATAAGCTTAAAAAAGTATTGGAGTCACTTCCTTCTTCTGATAATCAAACTCACACTTATGCTGTAGCTGACTTTCAGAACCCTAAGGAGATCCTTCAAATAGCAAAGAAATTAAGCAAAGAGCAGACTTATCATATCTTGATTAATAATACTGGAGGTCCCAAAGGAGGTGCTTTACTGAATGCTTCAAACGATGAGTTTATAGAGGCTTTTACAATGCACATTCTCGCCAATCAAACCTTAGCTCAACATATTGTTCCTGGAATGAAGAAGCTGGGATATGGTCGTATTATCAATATTATTTCTACTTCGGTAAAGCAACCTATTGACGGATTGGGAGTAAGCAATACTATTCGAGGAGCAATGGGAAGTTGGAGTAAGACTATGGCAAATGAACTTGGACAATACGGTATAACAGTAAACAATGTACTTCCTGGTTTTACAGCCACTCAACGTTTGGATGAAATTATTAAAACTCGTGCAAAGCGCGATGCTATAACGGAAGAAAAAGTGGCAGAACAGATGAAAAGTCAAGTTCCAGCAAAACGATTTGCCTCTCCTAATGAAGTGGCCTATGCAGCAGTATTTCTTTCTAGTCCCGTTGCACAATATATCAATGGAGTAAATCTACCCGTTGATGGTGGTCGTACAAAATCTCTTTAAAAACCAGCAGTATGAAATCTAAAAAAAAGAAGCTAAGAATCAACGGACACTCTCATTTACTACCTTATCCAGAAGACATTCCTGCTTTTATGCGTGAAAAAGAAATTTTTTGGGTAGATGATGAGCGCAAATATATGCTTCAAAAGAATTGGAAAAGACCAGTGACCGATTCGAGTTTTTTCTTGAACGAGAAATTAGAATGGATGGAAAGATATGAAATCGATCATGCGGTAATTCTTAATCTTTCACAATTATACGGCAATGGTCTGCGAGTAGATGAAATGCGACAAGCTTTAAGATTTCAAAACGATTTTAATGCAAAAATACAACATGAAAATCCATCGAAATTTACAAGTGGTTTTGTAGTACACCCTGGTTTTAGAGACGGTGCTTTATGGGAAATTCGTAGATGTGTAGAAGAGCTAGGCATGGATTTACTCTGTTTGCCCACTCACTATATGGATACTATCGGGACATGGAGATGTATTTTTGATAAAGAAAACGAACCTCTATTCGAACTTGCTAATGAATATCATCTAGCTATAGAGATACACCCTTATGACGGAGAAAAATTTATTAAACTAGAGAATACCGCTTGGCGATTTCACCTGATCTGGATGCTAGCTCAGTGCGCAGATGCTTATCATTTTCTTACATTAAATGGATATGCAGATAAGTATCCAAATATGAGAGTGTGCTTTGCACATGGCGGGCAATTAGCACAGATGAATCTGGGTCGAAGAATTCAAGGTTTTGATGGACGCCCCGATCTCTTTGAAGGAATGGAACACCCAAGGAAATCAGTAGCGCATCCTAATATTTTTTTCGACTCATTAGTACACGATACAGGATCTTTCAAACTTCTAGTAAACAATCAATCGGCAAAACAAGTACTGGTAGGATTAGACGATCCATACCCATTGGGTGAAATGGAAAGTGAACCACAATCTTCTTACCCAGGAAAGCTACTGGATTTGGCAGTAGAAAGAAAAATCATAAATCTAGAGGAGTATGATGCTATGTGGGACGAAAATGTCACACAATGGTTGTATGGTAATGACGAGGATAGAAAAAATAATTTTTATAAACGGGTGCAAAATGAATAGTACTGATTATAAGGCAATTGAGACTTATGCAGAAGAACATACTCAATCTGAACCCCTACTTCTACAAGATCTCCAGCGCGAAACGTGGCAGAAGGTATGGAATGCAAGTATGATTAGTGGTCATTATCAAGGAAGAGTCCTTAGCTTGATTTCTAAATTAATCCGGCCTAAGTATATTTTGGAAATCGGCACTTTCACAGGATACTCTGCTCTTTGCATGGCTGAGGGATTACAAAAGGATGGGGAGCTTCACACGATTGACATCAATGAAGAATTATATGATCTACAACGTAAGTATTTTGATATATCACCCTATGGAGAACAAATTTTTCAACATATCGGTGATGCCAAAGAATTACTTCCTAAAATGGAAAAGACTTTTGATTTAGTTTTCATTGATGCTGACAAGAAAAGTTATCAGACCTATGTCGAAATAGTTTTACCAAAAATGAAAACAGGAGGTGTGATTCTAAGCGATAATGTATTATGGAAAGGAAGAGTAGCAAAGAATGATAATGAAAAGGTGGATAAACACACTCATTCCTTACGTGCTTTTAATATTTTTATGAGCAATCATCCACAACTAGAAACGGTTTTACTTCCAATTCGTGATGGCTTGAGCATCAGCCGTGTGAAGTAATTAATAGAGAATCACAATTTAAGTTTTTTCTCTACAAAAGAAGGGAGTTTGACCCAATCTTTTTCAAGGAGGCTGTGCATCAGTATCCCCACCAAAGCTCCTATAATTGCTCCTACTATTATATCACTTGGAAAATGCACTCCCGTTATCATTCTACTAGTAGCAAAAAGCAAAGGAAATATCCACGTTAAATAAATCCATTTTGTTTTATGGCGTAATACTAATACTGTAAAAGTAATAATTGCAAAGCTAAAAGAAGCATGACCTGAAAAGAAACTAAAGCTGTCTTTACATGTTAGTATTCTTAATGAATCGGCTAGTTCTTCAACATTACAAGGTCGCAATCTCTTGAAAAACTGTTTGGTGATTTCTTTGATTATCAAAACTAGGAACCCTGTCCCTCCAAAAAACATACTTGCAAGTATAGCTTTATTTTTATCGAAATAGACAAAAAACAAAATAACGATAAATAAAAATAATGGGAACCAGACCAAGGTATTAGTCACCCCTAACCAGAAAGAATCAGTTTTATCAGTGGCAAGGTTATTTATCCAAATTAATAGTTCGTTGTCCCAACGAAAAAATGTTTCACTCATCTATTTTCGTCTCTTTATAGGCCCAGTAATATCCTCCACCGAGTCTTTTACCTCATCGATTTCCTTGGTTAGGTCCTTTGTTATATCTTTAGTGAAGTCCAAATCCACCTGATCCTCTACAGTTCTAGTAATTTCTGTTTTAATTTCATTAGTTGCATTTTTCACTTCTTTAATAGCTTTTGCCAGTCCACGAACAATTTCTGGAACCTTATCTGCCCCAAAAAATATCAATATGACAAATACTACCACCAAAATTTCGGGTGCACTAATAAATAAGATATAACTTGCCTGTATCATATCGCAAATATAAAGAATAAAATATTAGTATGTTTTTTATCTCGATAGTTTAATTAACAGGTATAAAAAAAGGCTGCCCTTAAGAACAGCCTCTTTCTATTAAGTATGAATATGATTTTTATTCTTTAATTATTTTAAATGCTTTAGAAATATTATCCTCAAAGTACACTTTGCCTATATAATTTCCTATGGCTAGATTCGTTAAATCTAACCCACCATTTTCTAATCCATCAAAGGTCATTAATTTCTTACCGAGTAAATTATATATTTCTACTCTATTTATTTTTTCATCAGAATGAATGAATAATTTCTCTTTAACAGGATTCGGATAATAGGTGTAATCAATCTGATTGATACTTTCTATTCCTGCCTCTTCTTCTACTATTAATATATAATCTTCAGCTTGACCATAATTGTATATTCCACAAGGATCTGTAGGAGAAGTGCTCCAATTTTTTATAATTCTTACATTTACCTCACCTAAATCTACATTTTCAGGCACTTCTATATAGCATATTAATTGTACTCCGTCTTCACCTGTGGAATTTTGAATGGATCCTAATTCGTAAACTTCATCATCACTCCACTCTCCATCTCTATTCCAATCGATAAAAACTGTAAAATAATTCTCCCAATCACCATCTGTGTTACCTTCTAAGATGATCTCAGCGGTTTGATTTCTATGTAGCACTCCTCCTTCAATATCACTAAAATCTTCTAAAGCAGGTGAACCATCAATTATGGGACTAGATGTATTATCTATTCCACCAAATACAACACGAGTAATTGGTTCTACGGTACTTGTTATGTCGAATAAACATTCTTCTTCTGGAATTTCTATCGCCTCACAATAAAGTTTAAACACGCCATGAGAATCATTTTCATCTATTACCCACTCACCTCCTTGTTCTCTTGTATGAATCGGATTACCTAAGGTTCCAGAAGAAGTAACTTCCCAAAAAACAGGAATACCTACTTGAGCGAATGCAACTGGAGACATCCAATATCTAGTATCTTCCAAACTATCGGCTACAAATTCTAAGTTAACATCTAAATAAACAGAGTAATGATTAAAACCAAATTCACTACCTATGCGATTTTGTGATGTTGGGACGATTCCTGTAACAATTTCTATTATTGCTGTCCCAGGCACACCATCATCATCTTCATAAAAAATTAAATCAACTTCATCAACTGGGTCTGTGGATAAAATACTTAGTTCAATCATTTCTATTTCTAGAGTATTTCCTGCAGAAACAAAGAAATCATCCGCATTTTCATAACCACTTCCATCTGCAATGTTGAAACCATCTTCCACCTCGGCTTGACCGTCATCACCTTGATCACAATCTCCATTCTGATTTGAATTTTCGCTTACTATTAAAGTATAATCTTCTGTTTCTCCAAAAAATTGATCTTCATCACAAGCTTTATCATATGTAGCTTCTTCAGGACCATCTGCGGCAACACGTACCCGTAAGAGATACTCACCTTCATCTAGGTCAGAAGGAATAGCAATACTTCCTGTTAAAACTTCATCACTACCCGTACCTATATAATAAAACTCATCTGAATCAAAAACACCATCTTGGTTATAATCTATCCACACACTTACCGATTCTGAAAACCACCCATCACCTACTGTAACTGAAATAGGATAGGTTTCTCCTGGTATTATTTCCGTATCAATAGAAGTGTAATCTCCATAACCACCTGAACTACAGGCGGAATCATTATTAATATCAGCAAAAGTAACATTTAAAATAACATCACCATCTTCACAATCTAGAAAAGGTGTGCAATAAGTGGCTTCATTTGTATCATACCCAATACGATCTGGTGTAATTAGATAATCTTCAGTAATTACAGCGTTCTGGCGCCTATTATCTATTTTAGATAAAGGCAAATTGGTTGATTTTTCATCCTGATTAATAATCAAAATTTCAGAATGAGGGGCTTTTTTTAAAGGCAAAGAGGAATACTCTTGTGCAATTATGGAGTAAGGCAATAACAACATACATACAGTCGCAATACACCAATCTTTAAGTAAAATTAGCTTCATAAAATTATTTTTTAATTATTATTTATAAAAATAATAAAATTCACATCAATAAAAAAATTTAACACATTAAAGATCATATAATAACCAGGAAAACCATAAAATTGATTTTTTATCCCTAAACAATTCTATATTTCGTACCAAGTAAATTAAACCCAATATCTTATTTATCCAAGTTACTACTCTCTATCTATTCATTTTTATAGTCTTATAAAGGCTATTCATTATTTCTTTAGTATTTTTACGATTCATTTTTAAAACTATTTATAATGAAAAACATGCTAGTAGCCAGCACCTCTACTCTACATGGAGGGAGTTACTTAGAATATATCTTGCCGACACTTCAAAACCATTTTGAGGGAATAAAAGAAATTATTTTTATTCCTTATGCCAGACCTAGTGGGATTAGTCATGATGCTTATACAGAAAAAGTTCAAGAAGCTTTCGATAAAATTGATATTAAGGTTAAGGGACTTCACAGCTTTGATAATCCTAAAGAGGCTCTAAGTACTGCAAAAGGAATTTTTACTGGAGGTGGTAATACTTTTCTACTTGTAAAAAAAATATATGAAGAAGAAGTACTCCAACCTTTACGAAACACTATTCTGCAAGGTACTCCTTATTTAGGAACAAGTGCTGGGAGTAACATTTGTGGTGTCAATATACGTACTACCAACGATATGCCTATAGTGTATCCACCAAGCTTTGATGCACTAGGACTACTCCCATTCAATATCAATCCACACTACCTAGATCCTGATGTAAATTCCAAACATATGGGAGAAACGCGTGAAACCAGAATTCATGAATTTCACAGCCAAAATAATATTCCAGTAGTAGGATTAAGAGAAGGAAGCTGGTTAGAAATAAAAGGAGACCATATCTCTCTTCGTGGAGAATTGGAAGCTAGAATTTTTGAGCAAGGGAAAAAACCTAGAGAAGTTCCCACTGGAACCGAATTGAGTGATTTAAAATAAAAGATGGAACGAGGAGAGTTTATAAAAAGCTTAGTATATGCAGGTATAGCCCTGCATGTACTCTCTCCTATACATATCCTAGCTCAACCTCATTCTTTATACACCCTAGATGAGTTGACAGGAAAAGGAGGCTTAGAGCTATCAACTACACAACCCTCTTTACAAATTACAGTGGATGAAGCTTTCCAAAAAATGAAAACTGCTGCTCTAAAAGATGGAATTGATCTTAAAATAGTCTCTGGTTATCGCAGTTATCATCGACAAAAAACAATTTATGAAAACAAGTTTAAACAATATACCTTACAAGGGCTAAGCCCTCAACAATCTATATACAAAATCATAGAATACTCTACCCTACCTGGTACTTCTAGACATCATTGGGGAACCGACTTAGACCTTATAGATGCTCATCAAAAACTTCCTCATGGAGATATATTAAACCCTAAACACTTTGAAAGAAACGGAGTATATAAAAAAATGAAGCAATGGCTGAATCTTCATTCCACTTCTTTTGGATTCTATGAAGTATATACAGCAGAGAAAAATAGGAAAGGCTTCCAATATGAACCTTGGCACTTTAGCTATAAACCTATAGCAGTACCTATGTTAGATGCTTACCTTAAACTCCCTTTAGAAAAAGCCATAGATAAAGATAACCTTATGGGGAATGAAGCCCTCACTCGTGAGTTTTTAGAAAAATACTATTGCGAAAACATTTTGGATATACATCCAGATCTTATTCCTTGATTTTTTTAATAAACATTTTCCTCAGATTATTTTTTAGCCTCCTCACTGCACGAGACTTGTAGAGTTAAACGGAATAATCAAATGCTGCTACCGTCAATAAAGAATCTGTTTATACTTAAGAATACATGTATAATCCTCTTTAAATTCATTTCCAAAAAAAGAAAAAGAATCCGATACAGCAAAAAATGAGACAAAGTGAGAAAATTTAATTATAAAAACCCAATTGAAGACCTACAGGATAAAGTTTTCGCACTTATGGGCTGAACTTGAAAATGATAAAAAGCTTGAAGCTTGGGAAATAGCAGAAATTTATAAACAGCCCTGGCAAATAGAACTGCTTTTAACCCCAACCGATCCCTCTATTTTTCATCAGAAACCTCGAGAAAATTATGACCTATTTAACCAAGGGTACCCTTAGTTTTAAAAAAACGGAATAAACAACGTAAATAGTGACTTACAGAAACAAAAAATGACGAAATCAGTTTTAACCGGACGCCAGTGAATCAAGAACAATCAGTGATATTACATCCTAATTATGAATAATGGAATTGAGATAATTTCAAAAACTACTTTTTTATTCCTTCTTCTATTACCATTTTATTATGGCACTCGCCCACGTAAAACCGCTACCAAAAGCTGCTAGTACCAAAATATTATCTTTTTTCAATCGTTTTTGTTCCCAAGCTTCTGCCAATGCAATAGGAATCGAAGCTGCAGTAGTATTTCCATACTTTTGAATATTATTAAACACCTGATTGTCTGATAGGTTAAACTTCTTCTGGATAAACTGTGAAATCCGTAAATTAGCTTGATGAGGAATTAATAAATCGATATCGGAAACTGATAAGCCGTTAGCTTCTAGACCTTCATTTATTACTTCTGAAAATCGTGTAACTGCATGTTTAAATACATATTGTCCATTCATATGAGGATGATAAGGCAGGTATTCTGCCTCAGGGTTTATCTGCATTAGTTCTGGCACCCATACCTGAGTACTGGGACCTTCAAGCATAAGTTCTTTTTTATGTTTACCTTCACTATGAAGATGGGTAGAAAGTATGCTACTAGAATCTCCTTCTTCTGCTCTAGACATAACAATGGCTCCAGCTCCATCACCAAAAATTACTGACACTCCTCGTCCTCGTGTACTCATGTCTAATCCTCCGCTATGATTTTCACTACCTATTACCAAAACATTTTTATACATTCCTGTTTTAATAAATTGATCGGCTACTGACAAGCCATAAATAAAACCACTACATTGATTTCTGATATCCAAAGCGGGTATAGTTCGTTCGGTCAACATTTCTTGCACTTCAACTCCTCCACCTGGAAAATACAAAGTTGGACTTAGGGTAGCAAAAACTATGAGATCAATTTCTTGCGGATTTAATTCAGCATTTTTCAAAGCTTCTTTAGCAGCTTTCACCCCCATACTCGAAGTTGTATTTCCATCTCCAGGCTTGATATGTCTGCGTTGATGAATACCCGTTCGTTCTACGATCCATGCGTCACTGGTATCCATTATTTCTTCTAAATCTTTATTGCTTACTATATGATCTGGAACATAATATCCCACTCCAGTTATTTTAGATTTATACATATTTATATATTTAAAGTAGTTCTTAATCTCAAAAAAATCAATAGGTTACCCTTTTCTTCTAATTAAGCTTTATTTTAAGAACTGAATTTTACGAATCAAAGTACAAAAAACTTCTTATATTGCTCTTATAAAAAACTATTATTTATGCGAAAACATATTTTACAGAGTTTAGTAGTACTTTTTTGCAGTATTAATTTTTATGCTCAAGAAGCTACCCTTTATGAAAAACCCCCGAAAGAAATTGAAGACCTTATTGATGTTCCATTAGCACCCGCTGTAGCCATGGATAAAAGTGGAGAAACCATTTTATTTTATTCTCGGGATAGATATAAATCTATTGAACAATTATCGCAACAAGAGATGCGATTAGGAGGATTAAGAATCAATCCTGTTACAAACATTGGTAGTAGAACAACTTTCTATAACGATATAGAACTGGGTTCTACAAAAAACAATACAAGAACCAAAGTAAAAGGGCTTCCAGCAACTCCACAATTATCCAACTTTCAATTTTCTCCCAATGACAAATATATTTCTTTTACCCATACCACTACTGAAGGTGTAGAACTTTGGATAGTAGAGATTGCATCGTCCAGTGCCAAAAAATTAACTTCTGCGGTATTAAATGCTAATATTGGTCAAAGTGTAGTTTGGGCACGTGACAGTCAATCTCTTTTAGTTAAAATGCTACCTTCTAATAGACCTAGTCTTATCGATGTAAGTACCCAAGTTCCTACTGGTCCTATTGTTTCTGAAAGCGACGGAGAAAAAGCACAAAACAGAACCTATCAAGATTTATTGAAAACACCTAATGATGAGATTAACTTTGAAATTTTGGCTCATTCAGAAATCAAGAAAGTAAATCTAAGTGGTGAGGTTCAAGACTTTCTCCCCAGTGCTATGTATAGAAGTCTTCGCTTCTCGCCTGATGGAAAATATCTATTAACAAATCGTATTCAACGTCCTTTTTCTTATTTAGTACCATATCAAAGATTCCCTTCGATAGATGAAGTGTTTACTTTTGAAGGGCAAAAAGTCACCACAATTAATGAGACTCCTTTGATTGAAGTGCTTCCACAAGGCTTTATGTCAACCCAACAAGGCAAACGAAATATAGCATGGCGTAGTGATAAACCTGCTACATTATATTGGGTAGAAGCACAAGATAAGGGTGATCCAGAAATAGATGTACCTTATCGAGATGCAGTCTATCAATTAGAGGCTCCTTTTTCTCATGAAAAACAACTTGTGGTTAAAACAATAAACCGATATGCTGGCATTACATGGGGTAATGACAAGTATGCTATTGTAAATGATCGATGGTTCTCAAATAGAAATACAAAAACTTATGTCTTTAATCCTTCTGATAATCAACAAAAACCTTTTGCAATATTTGATAGAAACTACCAAGATGTATATTCAAATCCTGGAAGTTTTGTAACGTCAGAAAACAAATATGGAATGCGAGTTTTAGAATTGAGTAGAAACCAAGCCTATCTAATTGGTGACGGTTTCACTCCTGAAGGTCAATTCCCTTTTGTGGATGAAATAAATTTAACTAACGGAAATACGAAAAGACTTTATGAATCTAAATATACCGATAAGCTCGAAAGAATTATAAATGCTTTAAATCTTAAAAAAGGAAATGTATTAGTACGTATAGAGTCCAAGAACGAATTTCCTAATTATTATATTAGAAACATCAAACGCCAGGATGATCTAAAGCAAATAACGAACTTCGATAATCCTTATGAAAGTTTAACTTCAGTTCACAAAGAAATTATTCATTATAAGCGTGAAGATGGATTAGAACTAAACGGCACTCTTTATCTCCCAGCAAATTATGATAAAAAAGAAAAGCTACCTCTAATACTTTGGGCTTATCCCCGAGAGTACAAAGATCGTAAAACGGCTTCTCAAAGTACCTCGAATGAGAATATTTTCGTAGCTCCCAATTACGGCTCACCTATTTTTTGGGTTACTCAAGGTTACGCCGTATTAGATAACGCAGCTTTTCCAATAGTAGGAGAAGATAATAAAGAGCCAAATGATAGTTTTCGTACTCAATTAATAGGGAATGCAAAAGCTGCCATAGACGCATTAGACAAACTAGGATATATCGATAGAAACCGTGTAGGTGTTGGGGGTCACTCCTATGGAGCCTTTATGACAGCTAATTTATTGAGCCATTCCGATTTATTTGCAGCTGGTATTGCAAGAAGTGGTGCTTACAATCGTACTTTGACACCTTTTGGATTCCAAAGTGAAGAGCGTAACTATTGGGAAGCTCCAGAACTTTACTATGAAATGTCTCCTTTTATGCATGCTGAAAAGGTTAAAGCACCTATTTTACTCATTCATGGGGCTGAAGATAATAACTCAGGAACCTACCCTATGCAAAGCGAAAGATATTTCAATGCTTTAAAAGGTTTGGGAGCTACAGCTAGATTGGTGATGCTACCTAAAGAAAGTCATGGCTACGCAGCTAAAGAAAGTATTCTTCATATGTTATGGGAACAACATGAGTGGTTGGAAAAATATGTGAAGAACACACAATAAATTCATTTTTAATTCTAAGACAGAAACTAAGCCGAGAATTGCTTCTCGGCTTTTTATATATGAATAATATGACAGCATGACAGCTATAGCGAATTGGTATTGGTTTTGCTTATCTAAGATTATATTTTAGAAAATTAATATTAAAAAGATATGAGCAAAGGAACTATTAATGTATCGGTAGAAAACATCTTTCCATTAATCAAAAAGTTTTTATATAGCGACCATGAAATTTTTCTTAGAGAATTAATTTCGAACGCTACAGATGCCACTTTAAAATTAAAGCATCTCGCCAATATTGGTGAAGCAAAAATAGAATATGGAAATCCTATTATTGAAGTAAAAGTTGATAAGAAGAATAAAACTCTTAGAATTATCGACCAAGGTCTGGGAATGACTAAAGATGAAGTCAATAAATATATCAACGATATCGCTTTTTCAGGAGCAGAAGAATTTATAGAAAAATATAAAGATCAAAATAGTGAAGACGCTGGAATTATTGGTCATTTTGGTTTAGGTTTTTATTCTGCTTTTATGGTTGCTGATAAAGTTGAGATTATTACCAAAAGTTTTTTAGATGAGCCTGCAGCCCATTGGACTTGTGATGGATCTCCTGAATACACACTTACCGAACATGAAAAAACTGATCGTGGAACCGAAATTATTTTGCATATTGCAGAAGATTCTTTAGAGTTCTTAGAAGATAATAGGATTCAAGAATTACTGACAAAGTATAATAAGTTTATGCCAATCCCTATCAAGTTTGGAACCAAAACTGAATACTTACCCAAACCTGAGGATGCAAAAGAGGACGATCCTGCTCCGACAAAAGAAGTGGACAATATCATCAACAATCCTCATCCTGCGTGGACCAAACAACCTGCTGAACTGGAAGAGGAAGATTATAAAAACTTCTATCGTGAATTGTACCCCATGCAATTTGAAGAACCTCTATTCCACATTCATTTAAATGTAGATTATCCTTTTAACCTTACTGGAATTTTATATTTCCCTAAGCTTAAGAATGATATGACCATACAAAAGGATAAGATTCAGCTTTATCAAAATCAAGTTTTTGTAACTGATAATGTCGAAGGGATTGTACCCGAGTTCTTAACCTTGTTAAAAGGAGTGATTGACTCTCCTGATATCCCTTTAAATGTATCGAGAAGCTATCTTCAAGCCGATGGTGCAGTAAAGAAAATCTCTAATTATATCACCCGTAAGGTAGCAGATCAACTAAAATCGATGTTCAAAGAAAATCGAGAGGATCTTGAAACAAAATGGGACGATATTAAAGTAGTGATTGAATATGGAATGTTGACAGAAGATCGATTCTTTGATAGAATTAAAGACTTCCTACTTTTTCCTACTATCGATAACACCTATTTTACTTTAGATGAACTGAAAAAGAAAGTAAAAGACGCTCAAACAGATAAAGATGATAACTTAGTTTTACTTTACACATCTGATAAAATAGAACAGCACAGCTACATCAATGAAGCTAAAGAGTTAGGATACGAAGTTTTATTAATGGATTCCCCTATCATTTCGCACCTCATGCAAAAATTAGAAGGGAGTAATGAGAAATTACAGTTTGTAAGAGTGGATTCTGATAGTATAGATAACTTGATTAAAAAAGATGATACAAGTATTTCTAAATTAAATGACGAAGAAAAGGACAGTCTCAATCAAACACTTACTGCTGTTATAGGAGAAAACAAATTTACTATTCAATTAGAAAATAGAAATAGTAAAGCAAGTCCGTTTATCATTACTGAACCAGAATTTATGCGTAGAATGAAAGAGATGCAACAAACTGGAGGAGGAATGTTCGGTATGGGTAATATGCCAGAGATGTACAACTTAGTAGTCAATACCAACCATGAGTTAATTGGTAACATTCTTAAAGCCGAAGAAGATGAACAAAAACGTTTAATCAACCAAGCAGTTGATTTAGCTAAATTAAGTAGGAATCTATTAAAAGGTGAAGAACTCACTAATTTTATCAAGCGAAGCTATGATATTTTAAAATAGTATTTCTTTATTACATTAAAAGGTAGGAAGATAAATACAATTTTCTCCTACCTTTTAAATATTATAAGCTTCTAATTACAGCATCAATAAATTCCTGACGATTTTTTGATAATTCTTTAGAGCTTGCTTCCGTCCAAGCTGCTACTTGGGCAATGACTAGATGCTTTGAAGGATTGATATAAATCATCTGACCAAAAATACCTTGTGCAGCATAACTTCCATCTGGATTACACCACCAGAGATATCCATATCCACCCCCTCTTTCATCGGTTGGATACAATATAGAAGTAGCATTTTCTAACCATTTTAGATCAAAAATAGAATCTCCGTCGATTTTACCTTCTTGTAACATAACCAATCCTAGCCTAGCATAATCTCTTATACTTGCAGAGAGGCCACTACCCCCAATATTCATGTTACTACACTCATCTGTTAACCAAAACCCACAATGTTCCATACCGAAAGGTTGCCAAAATTTTTCAGATAAATATTTAGATAGGCTTTTCCCAGTAGCCCTTTGAATCAGAATTCCTATTAAATCTGTTTCTCCAGTACTATAATTCCAACGTTCACCAGCACTATGGATTTGTTTTAGATTTTTCATATACGTCAGAATATGAGCTTCTTCTCCCTCACAATCATTTTGATACATGAGTGCAACATCTGAATTGGGGTCTGCATAATCTTCATTCCATTGAATACCCGAAGTCATTGTTAAAAGCTCTCTGACTGTTACTTTTCCATATTCTTTTCCTTTAAGTTCTACTATATATTTTTGTAACTCATCATCCATACTTTGAATACTTCTATCTTTCAAAGCTGCTCCTACCAACATGGATGATATGGATTTGGCTACCGAGTAAGAAGTCCATAGTGTATTTTCATTAGCCATCTTGCCATATGCTTCTAGTTTAATTTTATTGTTGTGAAGCACAATTACACCTCCTATTTTATTATCTTCTATGTAAGATGATAACTTATAGTCATTTTCCCATAGAGGCGTTATGACCTCTGTTTTCATCAAAGGTTTGACTTTTTTTCCGATTGCAACAGGAAGACTGGGATAGATACTATGCATTAAAGCAAAACGACGTTCTTTTTCTTCTTGAGACCAAAAAAGTAAACTTTCTAACTTTTGTCCCATTGTTTTACCAGGGATATTTTTTGGAAAATCTCTCTTATCAGTAATTTGCTGTGGAAAACATTCGATATCTTTTTCTTGGCTATAGAGAAAAGGAAAAACACAAAACAAAAATACTAGCAAAATATTATATTGATTTATCATGGACAACTTAACTAATTTAAAAAAATTGAATATTTATTTTTCTCACCTAGATTTCCCCTTCAACAACTTTTCTTCTTGCCTCATTATATTCTTTTATCATATTTTCAATAATTTCCTCAACTTTCAAAATACTTTCCAATTGTCCTGCGACTTGTCCGATTTCTAATTCTCCTTCCTCCAAATCCCCTTCAAACATTCCACGTTTAGCTCTACCTCTTCCCAGCAGTTCTTTTAATTCCTTTTTTGTAGGTGCTTTTTGATATAGATTTTCTAAATCCTTATAGAATTTATTTTTAATTAAACGCACTGGTGCTAACTCCTTTAAGGTTAAAATTGTTTCACCTTCTTCAGAATCCACTACTCTTTGTTTAAAGTTTTGATGTGCGCTAGATTCTTCACTTGCTACAAAACGACTTCCTACCTGAACACCATCTGCACCTAATAGCATTACAGCGAGCATAGATTGACCAGTTGCAATACCTCCAGCAGCTAGTAAAGGGGTTTGTATTGCCTTAGCCACCATTGGAATCAAAGTAAGTGTAGTTGTTTCTTCTCTTCCGTTATGTCCTCCAGCTTCAAAGCCTTCGGCTACAATAGCATCTACGCCCGCCTCTTCTGCTTTCAAAGCGAACTTCACACTGCTTACTACATGAGCTACTTTGATCCCATGTGATTGTAATCGTTGAGTATAGGTTTTGGGGTTACCTGCTGAAGTAAAAACAATCGGAACTTTTTGTTGTATAACGATATTTATAATTTCTTCAATATTAGGATATAGCATAGGAATATTAACTCCAAAGGTTTTAGAGGTAGCAACTTTACATTTTTTTATATGATCCAAAAGCACTTCTGGATACATTGAACCTGCTCCTATTAACCCTAAGCCTCCAGCATTACTAACTGCACTGGCTAAGCGCCAACCACTATTCCATATCATCCCTCCCTGAATAATGGGATATTTTATACCAAAAAGGTCTGTTATTTTATTTTTCATGTCTTATAATATCTTTTAAAGCTTAAGCTTTCTAACTAATCACTCCACTTCCTATCAATTCATCCTCTTGATACCATGTTACAAATTGTCCTTCAGTGATTGCCGATTGCATTTCATCAAACCATACATAAATTCCTTCTTCGGCACAATAAAGCATTGCTTTATTTAAAGGTTGGCGATAACGTATTCTAGCTGAAATTTTTATAGAATCTCCTACTTTTAAAGCCAAATCTGGTCGTATCCAGTGTACCTCTTTCGACTTAACTAACAGTGCTTTACGATACAATCCAGGATGATTTTTGCCTTGACCTGTATAGATAATATTCTTCTTAACATCCGTCTCAATCACAAATAAAGGTTCTTGAGTTCCACCTACTCCCAGTCCTTTTCTTTGTCCTCTAGTAAAAAAATGCGCTCCTATATGCACTCCGACTTCTTTACCATCTTCAGGGTAATAAGTAAACTTTTCTGAATGATATCTTACTAAATCATAAATAGTATTTGAAGTAAGAACAGGCTTGGCTCTATACATTTCATGATGAGCATCTATTTCTAAAATGATACCTTCTTTTGCTTTTAATTGTTGTTGTAAAAAATCAGGCAAACGAACTTTTCCTATAAAACACAGACCTTGGGAATCTCTTTTTTCAGCTGTGATAAGATTTTGTACGGTTGCAATTTCTCGGACTTCAGATTTCAACAATTCCCCAATTGGGAACAATGTTCTTTTCAGCTGTTCCTGAGAGAGTTGACATAAAAAGTATGACTGATCCTTGGTCGAGTCTTTACCTGCAAGAAGTTGATAAATAGTATTTCCATTTTTTTGAATACTTGATTTCCTACAGTAATGCCCTGTTGCAACATAATCGGCACCCAGATCCAATGCTATTTTTAAAAACACATCGAATTTTATTTCTCTATTACAGAGCACATCTGGATTAGGAGTACGTCCTTTTTTATACTCATCGAACATATAATTTACTATACGTTCTTTATATTCTTCACTCAAATCAATAGTTTGGAAAGGTATTCCTAGCTTCTGAGCTACTAGCATAGCATCATTACTGTCTTCTAGCCATGGACATTCATCAGAAATTGTTACCGAATCATCATGCCAATTTTTCATAAACAATCCTATTACTTCATAACCTTGTTTTTTCAACAAATATGCAGCAACACTAGAATCCACACCTCCACTTAGACCTACAACTACCCTTTTCATTTTCTTTATATTTAGACAGGCAAAGTTAATATTTTTTACTTTCAAAATCTAAGCATCCTTAAACGAGCATAATACGTTTATGATAATAATCAAAAAATCACTAAACTTGTATCTTTTATAGCAACCTAGTACTTTTAAATTGAGATTAGATTGTAATTTCTCTGATTATTTATACTATTTTAGTTTTAAAGATTTTCGACATCTTTAAAACAGTTCACTTTCAGATTAGAAGTAAATAATATAGAAAAATACGTAGAGAATACCTTTTCGAATTCTCTATGACTTATATTTCATAAATCGAATTAGTTGAAACAGGTTTAACTTAATTTCACACGTTTAATTCTAGCTCCTAGAGCTTGTAAACGAGTATCGATATCCTCATATCCTCGATCGATTTGTTCAATATTGTGAATTGTACTTGTTCCTGTTGCAGAAAGCGCTGCTATAAGCAATGAAACACCTGCGCGGATATCTGGAGAGACCATTGTCGTAGCTTTTAAAGAAGATTGGAAATCATGTCCAATAACAGTAGCGCGGTGAGGATCGCATAGTATTATTTTCGCTCCCATATCAATTAATTTATCAACAAAAAACAAACGACTTTCAAACATTCTCTGATGAATTAAAACACTGCCTTTTGCCTGCGTACTAATCACTAGAATAATACTTAACAAATCTGGGGTGAAGCCTGGCCATGGGGCGTCGGAAACAGTTAAAATCGACCCGTCAATATAACCTTGGATTTCATAACTATCTTGTTCAGGAATATAGATATCTTCTCCTCTACGTTCGAGTTGTATTCCTAGCTTACGGAAAACATCTGGAATCATTCCTAGATTATCCCAACTTACTTCTTTAATGGTAAGCTCGCTACGAGTCATAGCAGCCATTCCAATCCAACTACCAATCTCAATCATATCTGGCAGAATACGATGGGTACAGCCTTTTAGTTGTTTTACACCTTGGATGGTAAGTAAATTAGATCCTATTCCTGCAATTTTAGCGCCCATACTATTAAGCATTTTACACAATTGCTGTATATAAGGTTCGCAGGCCGCATTATATAAAGTTGTTGTTCCTTTAGCTAGTACTGCTGCCATAATGATATTAGCAGTACCAGTAACCGAAGCTTGATCTAATAACATATAAGCTCCTTTTAATCCCTCAGGAGCATCAACCTGATAGAATCGTTCTTTTGCATGGTATTCGAATTGAGCTCCAAGTTTGATAAATCCTTCAAAATGAGTATCAATTCGTCTTCTTCCAATTTTATCACCCCCAGGCCTAGGAATATAACCTTTACCGAATCTAGCCAGCAAAGGACCTACAATCATTATAGAACCTCTAATACTTGCTCCATCCTTTTTAAATTGTTCACTATGCAGATACTCTAAATTAAGATCTTTGGCAACAAAAGAAAATTTACCTTTTGCTATTTTTTTTACTTTTACTCCTAAGCTTTGAAGAATTTCTATCTGCCTATTTATATCTCGAATATCTGGCACATTTCCAATAACTACTTCTTCTTCAGTCAACAGTACTGCACAAAGAACTTGTAATGCTTCATTCTTAGCACCTTGTGGAGTAATAGACCCTTTTAGTTTATGACCGCCTTCAATTTGAAATACTTCCATTATTAATTATGTCTTTTTCTTCTTCTAGAAGAATGATTATTATTACGTTTAGAACTTTGTGGTTTTCTTCTTCGGTTACTAACTAGATCTTGAGCTCGGCTTAAATCCTCATTTGTTTCATTAAGATTTATTTCTCCTCCTGAAAGTTCATATAAGTGATTGAAAATCACTTCATCTTTCACACTATCTTTATTCCAATTTAAATAACACTTTTTCATATGATTAGCTATGGTAAGAATCAGTGCTTCTTTCTTTTCACCATCCTCCCATTCGATAGCTTCATCAATCATGCATTTTATGTTATTCCCATAGAATCTATATTTAGGATGATTTTGTGGATAATCTAGAGGATCTGGAGATCTATATACTTCCTCTCGTGTGGGTGTTGGATAAGGAGTGCTTACGTCCAATTTAAAATCAGACATAATATGTAACTGATCCCACAATTTATGTTGAAAATCAGGGACATCACGTAAATGAGGATTCAGATTACCCATAACAGCTATAATGCTTTCTGCATTTTTTAAACGTTTGGTAGGATCTTCAATTTCTATTGTTTGTTCAATCATTTTCTGGATATGTCTTCCATATTCTGGTATGACCAAATGACTTCTTTCAGTATTGTATTCTAAGTTACTTACAGATAGATTTAAATTCAAAATATTATTGTATAGATGATATAATTATTATTTGGGGAGTCGATAAAGGATTTTATCCTTATGGTGGCAAAGTACATATTTTTTATAAGGATAGCAAACCTTCTACCACCGAAACTTGTTGATATTTTTTTATTACTGCTTCTGCAGAAGACATAGTGGCTTCTATAGAGATACTTGTGTAATGTCCTTTAGAGGAAGTTTTAGTTTTAGCTTGGGCTCCTGGCGTATCTTCAAAAAATTGTAATATTTGCTCTACTTTAGAATTATCGGTTGGAACAATAAATTTAAAAAGGTAAGGAGCAGGCCAATTAGTATAGTCTTCAAGTTGGCTTTGTAGTTTTTTATAAAAATCTTTCGTTTTATCATCCATAGTTTAAAAGAATAAAATGTTCGTAAAGAATACAAATATACACTTTCAATATCAATTTATATTTACGAACTTTGCAGAAACTCATTTATATATTTTAAATTGGGAAAAACAAGACGTATCGTAATCACGGGAGGACCTGGATCGGGCAAGACTACTATTATTGAGGAGTTAGCCAAAATGGGCTATGATATAGTTCCAGAAATATCAAGGCAAATAACGTTAGAAGCTAAACAACAAGGAATCGATCAGTTATTTCTAACCGATCCTCTTTTATTTAGCAATAAGCTCTTAGAAGGTAGAATCGAACAATTCAGATTAGCAAATGGATGTAACTCTCCCAATTTATTTTATGATAGAGGAATTCCTGATATAAGTGCATATATGGATTATATGCAAACTCACTACCCATATAGTTTTCACGAAGCTTGTGAGTATTACCGATATGATACTATTTTTTTACTTCCACCTTGGGAAAGTATTTACATACAAGATAATGAGCGATATGAATCATATGAACAGGCTAAGTTACTCTATGAGTTTTTATATCGTAAGTATGCTGATCTGAGATATAATATTTTCAATGTTCCCGAAGGAACATCTCTCGAACGAGCGAAATTTATTTTAGAGACCTTAAACATTTGATTTTGAAAACTGCCCGAAACATCTTATTAGAATATTGGGGCTACACTTCGTTTAGACAAGGACAAGAAAAAGCCATTTCTAGTATCCTATCAAATAAAGATACTATGGTGCTTTTACCCACTGGTGGTGGAAAGTCTCTTTGTTTTCAGATTCCCGCCTTAATAAAACCTGGCATTTGCCTAGTTATCTCGCCCCTAATTGCTTTAATGGAAGATCAAGTCATCGCTTTAAATAAAAAAGGAATTAAAGCCATGCATTTAGCTGGAAATATGTCTCTTCCAGAATTAGAAAGACGATTGAATAATGTTTTATATGGAAATTTTAAATTTTTATATCTTTCTCCTGAAAGGTTACAAAATGAAGTGATTCAACAAACGATCCTTTCTTTAGAAATATGCTTAATAGCTATAGATGAGGCACACTGTATTTCCCAATGGGGAAATGACTTTAGACCTTCTTACCGTAAAATTACTTTACTGCGTACACTGATTAAAGACACTCCTTTTATTGCCTTGACCGCTACAGCTACTTCAGAAGTTATCAAAGATATCGTGAGTCTACTGGAAATGGAAAAGCCTACTTTAGTGCAGACCTCATTTTCACGACCCAATTTATCATATGAAACTTATTCGATATCCGATAAGTTTAAAAATATTGAACATATTCTTACTAAAGAGCCAGGATCAGCTATTCTTTACGTTAGAAATAGAAGGGCAACTTTAGAATATAGTAAATTCCTTAATAAATTAAATATAAAAAGCACCTATTTTCATGGTGGGTTAAGCACTGAGGATAAAAATAGTCGTTTACAAAGCTGGTTAAATGAAGAAACTCCTGTCATGGTTGCCACCAATGCTTTTGGGATGGGAATAGATAAACCAAATGTACGTCATGTTATTCATCTTCAAATCCCCGAAAGTTTAGAAAGTTATTTTCAAGAGGCAGGAAGAGCTGGAAGAGATGGAAAATCTGCAAGAAGTATCTTATTATACAATAATTATGATCCTGAACAAACTATTAATCAATACACTAGAAACCTAGCTTCATTAGATTTTTTAAAATCGATTTACAGGAAACTCAATACTTTTTTTCAAATTAGCTATGGGGAAGGTGACTTTACTTCCCATGATTTTAGTTTTTCCGAATTCTGTACTCGTTATGATTTACCTTTGACAAAAACCCACAATGCTCTTAAAACATTAAACCGAATCGGAGTGCTTGAATTAGAGCAAATTTATGGTCGAAAATGCATTTTACAATTTATAGTTTCTAACCAAACCTTATTAAATTATTTTATGCGTAATCAGGAAATTGAGCATATTGGACAAAATATCTTAAGAATGTACGGAGGAATATTTGAAGTGCCCACAAGGATTTCTGTGGAAGCCGTCGCCAAAAGAACTCAAAAAAGTGTAAACGCAGTTTTGACTGCAATAAAAAAAATGGGACTAGAAAACATAATTAAATTAGAGTTATATGAATCAGATGTCCAAATACAATTCTTAGTTCCAAGAGAGGATGATCGAACTTTAAATAGAATGGGGAAAGAAATAGATCAATTAAATAAAAATATATTAAAAAAAATTCAACAATGTATTCGATTTGTAGAAAACAATTCGATTTGTAAAAGCAGACAGTTATTGGCTTATTTTGGAGAGAAAAAATCTGATAATTGTGGTATTTGCTCGGTATGTTTAAAAATGTATAATCAAGTAAATAAAGTTCAAAAGCAAGATATTAAAATTCAGATTTTGGATTTACTTAAAGAAAATATTGCTCTTGAAGCAACCGAGATTTCTAATCGATTGCATCTTCCGCTAACGGACACTATTGAGATCCTTCGAAATATGTTAGAGCTAAAAAAAATAAAATTACATTTCAACACATATCAAATAAACGACAAATGAAAAACTTAAAAATTATCTTTATGGGCACACCTGAATTTGCAGTGGGTTGTCTAAAAGAAATAATAAAAAATAATCTTGATGTTGTAGCAGTAGTAACTACTCCTGATCGCCCAGCTGGACGCGGTAGAAAATTAAAAGCTTCAGCTGTAAAAGAATATGCTTTAAAACATCAGATAGATGTTCTACAACCTATTGATTTAAAAGAAGAAGCTTTTATTCAATCATTAGCCGCTTATAATGCCGATTTATTTGTTGTAGTAGCTTTTAGACTTTTACCGAAAGTTATATGGGCAATGCCATCTTTAGGTACTTTTAATTTACATGCTTCTCTCTTGCCTAAATATAGGGGTGCTGCTCCGATTAACTGGGCTATTATTAATGGTGAAAAAGAAACAGGAGTCACTACTTTCTTATTAGATGAAAAAATTGATACCGGTGCTCTGCTTTTTTCTGAAACGGTCTCGATTACAAATTCTGAAACCGCTGGAACTCTTCACGATAAACTGCTAAGCAAAGGAAAGCAATTAGTCCTAAAAACCATAAAGCATCTTTCTGATGACAACGTTAAACCACAACCCCAAGAACATAGAGAAGATATGACATATGCACCAAAGCTAACCCCCTCTAATACAAGAATCGATTGGAATAAAACAGGAAAAGAAATAGAACTTTTTATTCGAGGTCTCTCTCCTTATCCAACGGCTTGGACTGAACTAGAAGAAGACAATGAACGAAAAAAAATAAAAATTTATTTTGCAAGATTTGAAAAAGAAATTCATCAAAATAAAATTGGAAAAATTTATTTTACAAAAAATCAATTAAAGATTGCAGTAACTGATGGATATATCAATATTCTCGAAATGCAGATGCCTGGCAGAAAAAGAATGGCAATACAAGATATTTGCAATGGCTATAAATTCTCATTAAATTCACAGGTGTGTTAACAAATTACTTTTATATCAATTCTGAAATGAGGAACAAAAGCCTCTAAAACTGCGCTAACGGCTTGTTTTATGCTATTATCAAGGGTTTTCTTACTTATTTACTTGTATGATTAAATAATAAATTTATATTTGTATAGCAATTTGTAACGTTTAAAATCTAAAAAACCAAATTATGAACAAATCAGATTTAATCAATGCCATGGCAGAAGATGCTGGAATCTCAAAAGCAGCTGCTAAAAAAAGTTTAGAATCATTCTTAGGAAACGTGGAAAAAACTCTTAAAGAAGGAAAGCGAGTTTCCTTAGTAGGTTTTGGATCGTGGTCTGTATCACATCGAGAAGCTAGAGATGGAAGAAACCCTCAAACTGGAAAAACCATCAAAATAGCTGCTAAAAACGTTGTGAAATTTAAGCCAGGTACTGGATTACAAAACAGTGTAAACTAATTCAGGTTAGTTGATTGAAAACAGTTTTTTAAGAAGCTGTCCTTCATTATGATGGGACAGCTTCTTCTATTTAGTACGATTACTTAGACATATTCATTAATTACATGTCTTATTATAAATTAATTTAA
>Ga0079226_10000534_pt1 | contig 26852 bp, 28 predicted proteins | sample Poulit2014_FD_76345 | JGI IMG/M metagenome (GOLD analysis project Ga0079226, IMG submission 76345) | Agricultural soil microbial communities from Georgia to study Nitrogen management - Poultry litter 2014 | ecosystem: Environmental > Terrestrial > Soil > Agricultural land | place: USA: Georgia...
CACAGATTTGATTATTCAGCGCTTAAAAAACGGAGAAACTGCCGCATTGATTACCGATGCAGGAACTCCAGCAATTTCAGACCCTGGTTTTTTGGTGGTGAGAGCTTGCATAGAAAATAATATAGCCGTAGAATGTTTGCCAGGAGCAACAGCTTTTATTCCTGCTTTAGTAAACAGTGGATTACCTAATGATAAATTCGTTTTTGAAGGATTTTTACCTAAGAAAAAAGGGAGAAAAACACGCTTAGAAATTTTAGCGGAGGAAAAAAGAACTATGATAATTTATGAATCTCCTTATAAAGTGATTAAAACACTAAAAGATTTAGCTGCATATTTAGGAGAAAATCGTTCAGCTTCTATTTCCAGAGAAATCACAAAAATTCACGAAGAAACTATCAGAGGAAGTTTGTTGGAATTAATTCAGCATTTTGAAAACAAAAAACCAAAAGGAGAATTTGTAATTATAGTTGGCGGAAAATCTTCTTAAAAATTTAATTCATACGAGCTTTATCTCTTTCTTCTTGTTTTTTCTTTTCCTCTTTCTTTTTGTCTCTAAAATAAAACCACAATAGAAAAACCATAAAAAGTATAGCCAAAAGATAAAACCAATTTCCACTTATAAAATCCATCAAACTATAATTTCCAAAAGTTTGATCGGGTTTTGATTTTTTGGGAATAGGAAGTTCTCCAGGTTGCAAAAACAAATAAAAAGCAGAAAAAATAGAAAGCATAATTTCCAATAGATTTATATACTGCAAAATACATGAAATTTTTATTCTTTCAGCTGAAGTGTTAAAAGGATTGAGATTATCTTCTGCTTTGAATTAAATATATTTTCCTTAAGACTATATATTATTTTATTTCTTAAGTTTGTAAACTTCAATAACTGATTTAATCTATACTTATGTTTTCAGAAAAAGCCAATAAAATATTTACCGAAGCCATTGAGAAATATCATGAAATCGGTGAAGTAGATCAAGAATTTAAAAATGCTTATGATAAAGATCAACAATTAATTGAGCATTTATTATACAGAAAATGTTGGATAGATACTGTTCAGTGGGATTATGAAGATTTGATTAGAGATCCAGATATTGATCCTGTAGCGGCTTTAAAATTAAAACGTAAAATAGATGCTTCCAATCAAGATAGAACAGATACTGTAGAATATATTGACAGTTATTTCTTAGAAAAATATAAAGATGTAAAGCCAAAAGCTGATGCAACTATAAACACAGAAAGTCCAGCTTGGGGAATAGATCGTCTTTCTATTTTAAACTTAAAAGTTTATCATATGGGGAAAGAAGCAAATCGTGAAAATGCTTCTGAAGAACATCGTTTAGCTTGTCAGAAAAAATTAGCTGTTTTAAAAGAACAACGTGTAGATTTATCTTCAGCTATTGATCAGCTGTTAAAAGACATTGAAAATGGAGATAAGTATATGAAAACTTATAAGCAAATGAAGATGTACAATGATGAGGAATTAAATCCTGTTTTACGAGCGAAGAAGAAATAAACTTATCTAAAATTTTTTAAAAAGACTAAAAATGAAACAATATCACGATCTTATCAAACATGTTTTAGCTGAAGGAACTCAAAAAGGAGACCGCACAGGAACAGGAACAAAAAGTGTTTTTGGCTATCAAATGCGTTTTGATTTGCGTGAAGGTTTTCCTTTAGTAACCACCAAAAAAGTTCATTTAAAGTCTATCATTTATGAATTATTATGGTTTTTAAATGGAGATACAAATATTAAATATCTTCAAGAAAACGGAGTCCGTATTTGGAATGAATGGGCAGATGAAAACGGAGATTTAGGACCAGTTTATGGACATCAATGGAGAAACTGGAATAGTGAAGGCATAGATCAAATCAAAGAAATAATTCATACTTTAAAAAACAATCCAAACAGCAGAAGAATGTTGGTTTCTGCTTGGAATCCGAGTGTAATGCCGGATACTTCAAAATCATTTTCAGAAAATGTTGCCAATGGAAAAGCAGCTTTGCCTCCTTGTCATGCTTTTTTCCAGTTTTATGTAAGCGAACAAGAAAATGGTAAAAAACCTAAATTATCTTTACAGCTTTATCAAAGAAGTGCAGATATTTTCTTAGGAGTTCCTTTCAATATTGCTTCTTATGCTTTATTGACCATGATGATTGCTCAAGTTTGTGATATGGAAGCAGGAGATTTTGTACATACTTTTGGAGATGCTCATATTTATAGCAATCATTTTGAGCAAGTAGAATTACAATTATCAAGAGAAATTAGACCTCTGCCAACAATGAAAATAAATCCTGAAGTAAAAGATATTTTAGATTTTAAGTTTGAAGATTTTACGTTAGAAAACTATAATCCACATCCACATATAAAAGGGAAAGTAGCAGTTTAAATAAATTAATTCTTCGGATTTTTATAAGCTTCTAAAGCTTGTAATTTTCTTTGAATTTTTCTTTCCCACTTTGCTTGTTTTCTTTGATGCATACCGTGTTTGGTTTGTCGATCATATCTTTCTTGCAGTTTTTTATTTTGCTTTTTTAAACGCTTGTTTTTATGATCAACTTTCTCGCCAACTTTTTCTGGTTTGATATTTTGTTTTGCTAAATATTTTCTGAATTTTCTTGCTGTAAGCTCAGAAATATCAAAGTGTAATTGTTCGTGTTTTAATAATTCAGCAGATTGTTTTCCTGATTTTATCCAAGATTCATAAGGATTAAAAATCGCATAAACTTCATATTGCAATTCTGGCTGATGATTTGTCGTTTTCCAAGAAAAATTAGCAGAAATTCCTGTATTTGCTGATGCAAAATGCGGAACAGAAAAATCAGGATTTCCTTTAAAATCATTCCAAGTTAAAGGTTTTCCCCAAATTATTTTATGATTTGCTTGTTGAGAAAAACAAGAAAAAGAAAATATAAATAAGAAAATAAATATTATGAAATTATTCTTTTTCATAATAAAAGTTGATTTCCTTAACCATTTCTGGATGCAAGCTTTGCATAACAGGACAAAACTTAGCGGTGTGTTCTAAGATATTCTTATGTTTTTCTGAATAATCTTCTGGAAAATAAACATCGACTAAAACTTCAGCAATCCGTCTTGGGTTTGGTGCCATAACTTTTTTAATTTCAGCATAAGCACCTTTTAAATTGATATTAGCTTGTTCAGCTTTTATTCCCATTGTGGTTAAAATACAATTTCCTAAAGCTGTGGCAACTGTATCAGTAGGAGAAAAAGCTTCTCCTTTTCCATGATTATCTGTTGGCGCATCAGTTAAATAAGTATTTCCACTTTTTAAATGCGTATTTTTTACTCTTAAATCTCCAAGATATTCAGCTTTTGAAGTCATATTAATTAATTACTTTTAACTGTAAATTTTCATCAAATTTGAGAAGATAAACAGCATTATTATAAAAACCATTTGCAGATTTAGTTTTATAATCAAATCTGTTTTCTACGTATTCTGTATATCCTTTTGTTTTTTTAATTCCTTTAAAAATATCTTTAGAAAAAGCCAATCTTAAAATAGCATCTAAAGTAACATCAAAACCTCTGATGGCGTAAGAACTGGGCATTACACCATATTTTTTAAGATATTCTTGTACAAAAACATTGCTTTCTCTTGCGGTGTCGCTTCTATCAACAGAAGTATAAGTAAAGTTTAAATGACTTAAATATTCACTTTCCACTTCTGCTGCATTAATCTTGCTTAAATCTGAAGTGAAAATTCTGATTTCATATTTTGAACGAATCGCATTCAAGTTTGAAATCGCATTATTGATTGCTCCAAGATCATCAGTTTCAATAATCACCCAATTTGGTTTTTCTTTGTCCAACATTTTTTCCAAATCAGATCTTTGTAAATAATCTTTATTTGCTTGTGTGATGGAGCGAAGATTAGAAAGCTCAGCTGAAAGTTTATTAGTAAAACTTGAACGGCTTGAACTTCCTAAAATCAATAAGTTTTTATCTTCTTGATTAGATTTTAAATAATTTGCTAAAACTTCTTCTTTTATCACAGCAGAAGGTCGGCTTTGGAAAATTTTATCACTTCCTGATAATTCACTACTTGTTAAAGGACTAAAAATTGCTGTTTCTTGACTTCGCAGATGTTTAGCAACTTTTTCTATATGAGAAGAAATCAAAGGACCAATGATTATTTTGGTGTCTTTAAAATTATTATTTTTTAAAATCCCATCAATTTTAGCCTCATTTCTTTGGGTGTCATAAACTTTAGTTTTTACAGAAATACCCATTCTATCAGCGGAATCCAAAGCGATTTTCATTCCGCTATATAAATCTAAAGCAATCTGAAGATAAGCATCTTTTTTTAAGAGATCTTCTTGTGTTTCTTCATCCTCTTCATCTTCATCATCTTCGTCTTTTTCTTTTTTCTTTTCTTCAGCTTTCTTTTTTAATTCTTCAAACTGATTTAAATTAAAAGGAAGAAAAATAGCAATATTTTGTTCTCTTCTGTTTTTAATATTTTTACTCAAATCAATTTTTTCATCAAGAGATTCTTCAAAATCTTCTCCCATATCAATAGGAATGCGAAGTTCCATCCCTGCTTGAAGTCCTAATTCTTTTAAAATAGGATTGAGTTTTTCTAAAGAATCCGTAGAAATATCCAATTCTTTAGTCAAACTATAAAGTGTTTCTTTAGGTTTTACTTTATAATATTCAAACTTAGATTCTTTCTCTTTTTTTACTGCTTTTGGATTTTTTACTTTTAAGAATTGTCCAGGTTTTAAATCTTTAATCATAGGATTAAGAGAATCTAAATCTTCTACACTAATTCCATATTTTTTAGCAATTCCATATTTTGTTTCTTTTGGCAAAACAATATGAATGATATTCTCAAAAGTAGAGGTTTGTAATGAAGTGTTGAAATTTTCAATTTCGCTTTCATATACAGGAATTTTAATCATATCATTTTCTCCCAATTCTTCATCATAAAGATAAGGATTGTATTTTTTGATATCTTCAACTTCAACATTATTTCGTTTTGCTAAACTATAAAGCGTTTCCTTTGGTTTTACACGATATTCCTTAAACCTAATTCTTGAAGCTTTTTCTGTTTTTTCAGTAGCTTCACGTGGTGGAATAATAATGGTTTTATTTGCTAAATCACTTTCTTTTAAATCAGGATTCAGCTTTTTAATCGCATCTTTACTGACTTTAAATTTATCGGCAATTTTAGAAAGTGTTTCTCCTTCTTCTATTCGATAAGTGGTGTATTGAGCAAAAATACTACCAGAAAATAATAAAGTAAAAAAAAGTAAAAAAAATGACTTTTTCATGAATGATTAGTTCTTGTTATTTATTTTAAACGCAAAAATAATCTATAAATTAAGTGTGAACTTAATTTTATAAAAAACTTATCTATTTTAAGTTTTTCGGTTTTATAGTAATAACAGGCATTTCTAAATTTTTTGCTACTTTTTCTGCTGTTGAACCTATAAAAAAATGTGCCAATCCACTTCTTCCATGTGTAGTCATCATCACTAATTGCCCATAATTTAAAGCGTAAGCAACAATTGAAGAATAAGCAGAAACTCCTTCTTTAAAATGTAAAGATAAATTGATAGGGTTTTTATCTTTTAGTTTTAATTTAAAATTAGGATCATTAACAGATGGTCTTTTTTCAAAACTGATTTCTTTATTTTCTTCAATATATTCTTCTAAATTTTTGAGGATGTCTTTTCTGAAATGATCAATAGCATAAGTTTGAATTCTTTCTCCCTTTCCTGTTAAAGTAACATCAGTTCTATCAAAAACAACAACTCCTAAAATCTGGATAGCTGAACCATACTTTTCTGCAAATTCAAGCGCAAGTGGTAAAGCTTCAAAAGATAATTTTGAACCATCTGTAGGAAAAACAATAGTAGATATTTTTGAATCTATATCTTGATTTGAACTAAAAACAGGAATATCTGAAAATTGAATTAATCCTTCTGTCACACTTCCTCTGCTGAAAAGAGAATTCCCCATTCCACGAGAAGCCACCATAATCATAACATAAGGATTTTTTTTGGTGTGTTCAACAATTTCTTTCTCTGTTCTTCCTCCTTCAATAATGAAAGTTTCTCCTCTGTGTTCTGCTGAAACAGCTTCGTTTAATTCAGTTTGCATTTTTTCAGCCAACTGAGATTTTAATTCAGCAGAAGATTTTTTACCTCCTCCATTACTACCAAATAAACTGCTGAAAGCATCTTTGGCTATTTTAAAATAAGGAGAATCAGGAATAACGTGAATTAAATCAACTTTTGCGTTAAATTTTTCTGCTGTTTTTCTTACTAAAGGAAAAATAGAAGCTGAATTTTCTGAAAAATCTGTAGGAACTAACATTTTTTTTATAGTGGACATAAGCTTATTTCTGGTTTATATTTTACATCTTTAAAAGAGCTTACTAAAATAAGCATTTTTCAGCTTTAAAGAGAAAAATAATTTTAATATTTTCTTTGAAATAATTATTTGAATTTTACTGCTGTTCCGTAAAGTTGTAAATAAAAATATTGAAAACCTACACGATCTAATTCTATGCTTTGTCGCATACCAATAATAGCATCGGCATTCATTTTTTTTGCTATTTCTTGCAATTCTCTTGCCGCTACATAAAAAGCTTTGTCAAAACGATTATCAACAGTCAAGGCATGTTCTCCAAAAGCTAATTTCCAATTTGTTTTTCCTTGGATTTCTTCCGTTTTTAATTGTTTTAATTCCTTCTTGTATTTATCAATTAACTTAGATAATTTACTGGTGAAAAATCCTTTGTTGGAAACATGATAATAAACCGGACCGATGATTTCATATTCTTCTTTTAAATCATTTGTGGTGATGATAATATCTTTCATTTTAATTTGTTTTTAGCAGCTTGATATTTCGGGAATTTACAAAAATACGTTTGATGTAGAGTTTAAAAAGTAGAAATTAATAAACTTTACATCTTATAATTGTTTATAGAATTGAAGAAAACTGTTTTAAACAGGATTTTATTATGAATAAAAGAATAATATTTTAATCAAGACACGCGAAAGGATTCGCGCACCAGCGAAAGGTATTTTTATTTTCTTATTATTAAAATGAGCGGTTTTAGTGAAAAGCTGCTCATTTTTTATGGAAGAAACCTTTATTGTTATAAGTAAAATTGATTTTAAATTTAATAAAGTTTAATTATGGTTAAATTTTATTTACATTTGCTTCAGTAAAACAAAACTAACTATGAAGAAACTTCCTATTATCTGCCCAAGTTGTGAAGCTGATTTGAAAGTGAGTTCTCTCTCTTGTACAAATTGTGACACTTCTATAAATGGAAATTTTGATTTGCCAAAATTGCTGCGACTCTCACAAGAAGAGCAAGATTTTATTTTAGATTTTGTGCTTTCAGGTGGAAGCTTAAAAGCTATGGCAAAACAAATGAACAAAAGTTATCCGACCGTTCGGAATTTTTTAGACCAAATTATTGAAAATCTTAAATCTGCAGAAAAATGAATAAAATTAGATTATTTATAAATCCATTTGAAAGATGGAGCGAATCAAAATTAATTAGCTACGGTTTTATTTTTTTATTTTTAGGTTCAACACTTGCTTATTTTCTAAAAAGTAGATTTGATAATTTTTTACATATCTCTTTCGTTCCAAGCCTTGAATTTTATCAACCTTTTGTCAATAATATTTTGATTCTGATGTGTTTGAGTTTTTTTCTCTACATAGCTGGAATTATTCAATATCCAAAAACGAGATTTATCGATATTTTAGCAACTGTCTTAATTGGAAATGCTCCGTTTTATCTACTGAGCTTAACAAATATCAATGATTTTGGATTTGAAGCAACTCAAAATGTCTTGAATATGAATCTTGAAAATCCGGAAAGCATTCCTGCAGATATCGTAATTTATTTCGCGATTGTCAGTATATTTTCTATTATAATTCTGATTTGGGCAATCGCACTTTTATACAATGGATTTAAGAGGGCAGTCAATGCTAAAGGAATTAAAGCTATTATTCTTTTTGTTATAGCTATTATTTTGACAATTGCCACCACTTCATTTTTGCCTTTAAATTATTAAATCATGAAAAAAATATTATTCAGTTTAGTTTTTACAGATTTTCTCAAAAAATTCAAGAAATTTTAAAAGACGAATTAGATGTTTTTGAAAATAAATTGCCCTCGCTGGTGCGCGATTACATCGCGTATCCAAACATAATATAAAAACATTCAAAATAATTTTTTGCTTAAAAAACTGTTATATTAAGTTCTTCTTTTTCTGAGTTTATAAATTCTTGCTTATCTTTGAATTGATGTGGAATTCTAAAAACATAGCTTTGTTTTTTATACTGCTTTTTTGCAGTAAATTTGTAGTGGCAAATCAATCTTTAGGAACTTTGTTTTTTGGAGAAGATTTTGTCATTGTAAAAACTTATTGTAAAAATAAACAAGAAAGTTTTACAGATCAAAATAAAACTTCAGAAGATAATTCTACCACGCCTTTAATGAATTGTACTTCAAATGCATTTGTGGTTTATTTCATAGAAAATCAATACTTTGAAACCAAATCCTTAGAAGATTTTACAGCTCAAAATTATTTCTTTATAAATAAATTAAAGAGTTTTACTTATATAGATCTTCAAAGTCCTCCTCCGCAATTCATATAATTTTTAAAGTTTATTGCTAAAAAACTTACATTTGTCATAAATGTTTAATTCTTAAAAAATATATTAAAAATCTGATTTTCAGATATTCACATTAAAAATTATACAATGAAACTAAAAACATATTTAAAATATGGAGTGATGAGCGTATTTACATTTTTGCTTTTCACTTCCCTATTATCTGCTAAAGAAGAACCCGTAGAAGAAAACACTTATAAAGCACCTTCTTTAGTTTTAAAAAACCAAAATGGAGAAAAAATAAACCTTAAAGATTTAGAAGGAAAAGTAGTTTTCATCAACTTTTGGGCAACTTGGTGTCCGCCTTGTATTGCTGAAATGCCAAATATTAATAAACTATATCAGCAATATGAAGATGATGAAAAAGTTGTTTTCTTGATGATTTCTTTAGATAAAAAATTTGATACAGCTATTGATTTTTTAGAGAAGAAAGGTTATGCTTTTGATATTCAAGAACCCCAAGGGAGCATTCCAAAAATATTTAATACCAGAGGAATTCCTAATACTTATGTTTTAGGAAAAACAGGAGAAATTGAATATAGAAAAATGGGAATGGGAAATTATAATACCCAAAAGTTTAAAGATTTCTTAGAAGTCCAAAAAGCAAAATAACATGAAAAAATTATTAGTTGTCATTGGATTTTTTCTTTTTGCAGGAATTTTCAATAAAGCTTTTTCTCAAGAAAAAAACTTTGTGATTTCAACAGAAAAACCTCATCAAGTTGAGGTAATTATTGAAACAGCAAATGAAATTGCAGAAAAATTTAAAAATGAACTTGGCGAAATTCAAGTTGTTTTATATGGTCCTGCGGTGAAAGAATTAGGAAATCCTAAAACGGTAGAAACTTGGTTAGAGAAAATTGAAAATGATAAAATTCATTTTGCAGTTTGTAATATTGCTATTGAAAAAACAGAAACTACAAAAGAATTTATTCCGAAAGAAATCGAAAAAGTTGAAAATGCTTTTACGCATATTTTAAAGCTAAAAGCCAAAGGTTATATAGGAATTGAACCTTAATAAAGTAAAAAAACTGCTTATTTTAATTCCAAAATAAGCAGTTTTTTTGCATTTAATCGTTTATTTTTCCTTCATCTAATTGGTAAAGATCTTTTAAATTTCTACCCAATTCATCATAATCTAAACCATATCCTAAAACGAATTTATTGGGGATTTCTATCCCTACATAATCGATTTTAAATTTCTTATTATAAACTTCTGGTTTGATCAATAAACTGGCAACTTTAACAGATTTTGGTCTTTGTGTATTTTGAAAATATTCAAATAAAGAAGCAATGGTGTTTCCTGTATCCACAATATCTTCCATAAGAATAATATGTCTGTTTTTTACTTCTTTTGTTAAATCCATTTTTTTATAAACCACTCCTGTAGATTGGGTTCCTGAGTAAGAACTCATCTGTAAAAAAGCAACTTCACAATCGCCGGGATAATATTTTAATAAATCAGCAAAAAACATAAAAACACCATTTAAAACACCAATAAAAACAGGGGTTTCATCTTTATAATCTTCATAGATTTCTAAAGCGACTTTTTTGACAATTTTTTGTAACTCTTTTTCTTCTATATAAGGTTTGAAAACCTTGTCGTGAACTTTTATTTTTTTCATAAATAGATTTTTTTAAAAAGCAAATTTTAGTTGAACGTAAACTTCTTTCTTTTCTTTTTTATTTTCAGAAATATTGAAATTAGAAACAGCAATTCCCAATAATCTAACAGAGTTTTTCATTTCATCTTGGTATAATAATTCTTTGGTGATTTTTAAGATTTTTTCTTTAGAAGAAAAATATTCCTCTATGGTTTTACTGCGAGTTTGAATTTTAAAATCACTATACTTAATTTTTAAAGTTAAAGTTCTACCAGCTAATTTTCTTTTATTTAATCTTGTTTCAACTTCTTCTGCAATTACTTTTAAGCGTTCAAACATAAATATTTCAGAAGAAATGTTTTCTGAAAAAGTATGTTCAGCACTAAGAGATTTTGGTGTACGATGAGAACGAACAGGACTAAAATCAACGCCTCTGGCCATATTGTAAAAATGCTTTCCTGTTTTTCCGAAATTTTCTTCTAAAAAAGCTAAAGATTTTTCTTTTAAATCTTTTCCTGTGAAAATACCAAGTTTATACATTTTTTGAGTGGTAACTTTTCCAACGCCATGAAATTTATAGATTTCCATATTTTCCAAAATTTCATTTACCTCTTCTGGATTGATGGTTTTTTGTCCGTTGGGTTTGTTGATATCACTGGCAGTTTTAGCTAAAAATTTATTGATAGAAATTCCAGCAGAAGCTGTTAATCCTGTTGTTTTTTTAATTTTTTCTCTAATTTCTTTAGCGATTAAAGTAGCACTTGGATTTCCTTTTTTGTTTTTGGTGACATCTAAATAAGCTTCATCTAAAGAAAGTGGTTCTACTAAATCTGTGTATTCAAAAAAGATTTTCCGAATTTCTTGAGAGACTTTTTTATATTTTTCAAAATTCGGACGAACAAATATAAGATGCGGACATTTCTTTTTGGCAAGCATGCTGCTCATCGCGCTGCCAACTCCATATTTTCTTGCTTCATAACTGGCAGTTGAAATTACACCGCGTTGATGATTTCCGCCCACAGCAATAGCTTTTCCACGAAGATCAGGCCGATCTCGTTGCTCAACAGAAGCATAAAAAGCATCCATATCAATATGTATTATTTTTCGTTGAGAAAGCACATTGCAAAAATAAGAAATTCTGTTGGCTAAGTGTTGAAAATAAAAAATACCCATAGAAAAACTACAGGTATTTTTTGCTGATTTTAAATGTTGAAATTATCTATTATTAGGAATTTCTCTCAAAGCGAATTCAATTCCTAAATCTCCGCTTAAGATTTCAAAAGCTTTGTTTTGTGCAATTCCATCTTCTAAACAATCCACCAAGACTTGGGCAACATCTTTTCTGGAAATCTCTGCAAAATTATTGAGTTTTTCTCCAGCTTGAATTTTATTTGTTTTTTCTCCCATGGTTAAATATCCTGGACGAACAATAGAATATTCCATAAAACAAGCTTTAAGATGATCATCAGCAACTTTCTTGGCTTCAAGATAATGCTTTAAATTTTCAGGACCATTTTTAGGATCATCAGCTCCCATAGAACTTAGCATGACAAACTTTTTTACACCAGCAGCTTTTGCTTGGTCAATTAAATTTATCGCTCCGTTTTGATCTACATCAATTGTTTTTTCAGGAGGAGTATGTCCACCAGATCCTGCAGCAAAAATTACTCTATCAACTCCTTTTACAGCGGCTCTTAAATCTCCTTCTAAATCTGCTAAAACTGTTTCAACTTCCATCAAATCAAAAGTGGCTTTTTGATCTTCCTTTCTAATCATAGCAATGTGATGATAACCAGGAGTTCCTTTTAAGATTTCAATGATTTCTCTTCCTGTTTTTCCATTTGCTCCCGCAACAAGTATTTTTTCCATATTATTTATAGTTTTAAATATAAAAATAAAATTATTTCTTTCAAATCTCTTTAAAAACAGTAGGAATAACAATAAGTTAACAAAAAGTTTGCGGAAAGAAAGTAATGGAAAATAAATATAAAAATACAGATGATTTTAGAGCCGATTAAAAAGCTTAACTTTGCATTTTATGAGTATTTCTTCCATCGACATACAACTAAAAACTTTGCCTACCAGTCTTGGAGTTTATCAATATTTTGATAAAAATGGAAAAATTCTATATGTAGGAAAAGCAAAAAATTTAAAGAAAAGAGTTTCTTCTTATTTTCATAAAAATCATGAAAATAGAAAAACAGCTTTATTGGTAAAAAAGATTGTTGAAATTCAACATATTGTGGTCAACACAGAAACAGATGCATTATTGCTGGAAAATAATTTGATAAAAAAATATCAACCCAGATTTAATGTAATGTTGAAAGACGACAAAACTTATCCTTGGTTGTGTATTAAAAATGAAAAATTTCCCAGAGTTTTTCTCACACGAAAAATTGAAAAAGATGGTTCAGAATATTACGGACCTTATCCGAGTGTGAAAACCGTTCGTGTTTTGTTGGAATTAATCAATGAATTATTTCCGTTGAGGAGAGGAAGTTTAAAAGAATGGGAAAGAAATATAAAAACAGGAAAATATAAAAACACAGTTGTTTATCAAATCCGAAGTGCATTTCAAATTTCTGATGATTGGAAAACAGAAGCGGGATATAATGCTAATATTGAGCAAATACGTCAGATTTTAAAAGGAAATTTCAAAGATTCTTTGCAGAAATTTAGAAAGAAAATGCAAACTTATGCTGAGAATTTAGAATTTGAAGCTGCGCAAGAAATCAAAGAAAAAATTGAAGTTTTAGAAAAATACCAAGCAAAATCAACTGTTGTAAATCCTAATATTAATAATGTTGATGTTTATTCTATTGTCAGTGATGAAGGTTATGGATATGTAAACTTTTTACAGATTTCTCATGGGGCAATTATTCGTTCGCACACCATAGAAATGAAAAAACGTTTAGAGGAATCTGATAAAGAATTATTGGAATTAGGAATTACAGAAATCCGTCAAAGGTTTGATTATAATTCTGATGAAATCTATGTTCCTTTTAAGGTAAATGTAGGAGAAAAAATAAAAGTTACGGTTCCTAAAATTGGAGATAAAAAAGCAATAGTTGATTTATCTACTCGAAATGCAAAATATTTCCGTCAGGAAAGATTTAAGCAAATGCAGTTTATTGATCCTGATGCACACACCAATCGTGTGATGGCGCAAATGAAAGAAGATTTAAGATTAGCAAAAGAACCAAGACATATAGAATGTTTTGACAATTCTAATATTCAAGGAACAAACCCTGTGGCGGCTTGTGTGGTTTTTAGAAATGGGAAACCCAGCAAAAAAGAATATAGAAAATTCAACATTAAAACTGTGGAAGGTCCTGATGATTTTGCTTCTATGGAAGAAGTGGTTTTTAGGAGATATAAAAGGGTTTTAAAAGAAGAAAAAGATTTGCCACAGCTGATTATAATTGATGGCGGAAAAGGACAATTATCTTCTGCTTTAAAAGCTTTAGAAGAATTAAATTTAAGAGGAAAAATTGCGATAATTGGAATTGCAGAACGTTTGGAAGAAATTTATTATCCAGGAGATTCCATTCCTTTATATTTAGATAAAAAATCTGAAACTTTAAAGATTATTCAACGTGCCAGAAATGAAGCACATCGTTTTGGAATTTCTTTTCACAGAAATAAGAGAAGCAAAGCAGCTTTGGGAACAGAATTGCAAGAAATACATGGAATTGGAGAAAAAACTGCAGTAGAATTATTGAAAAGATTCAGGTCTGTAAAAAAAATAGCATCAACAAAAGAAAGAATTTTAGCAGAAGCAATAGGACCAGCAAAAGCAAAGTTGGTTTATAATTATTTTCAGCAAAAAGAAGAGAATAAAAACAATAATAAATAATTTAAACTTATCTTAGTTTAATAAAAAAGGAAAAAACAGTGAATTTCTGTAAGGTAAAATACATATTTATCCTGCTTATTTTTTGTGGAATAAGTGTTTTTAGTCAAGAAGAAAACCAAGAAGAAGATTTGAAAATCGGCTTGGTTTTAAGTGGGGGAGGAGCAAAAGGATTGGCGCATATTGGAGCTTTAAAAGTAATTGAAGAATCTGGTGTGCACATAGATTATATTGGCGGAACCAGTATGGGGGCAATTATCGGATCTTTATATGCTTCAGGATATTCTGCAGGTCAGTTAGATTCTATTTTTAGAAAAACTAATTTCAGAACTTTAATTCAAGATGATTTGCCAAGAAGAGCAAAAAGTCCTTATAAAAAAGAAGGGTCAGACCGTTATGCAGTTACCCTTCCTTTTGATGATTTTAAGTTGAGTTTTCCTTCAGGATTGAGCAAAGGACAAAATATTTATAACTTATTAGCGCAGTTGATGTATCCTGTGAAAGATGTAGAAAGATTTGAAGATTTACCTATTCCATTTTTTTGCATTGGAGCAGATATTGAAACAGGGGAAAGAATATTATTAGAAGAAGGATCTCTTGTGCAATCTGTAGCGGCGAGTTCAGCAATTCCCTCGGTTTTTAAACCTGTTTTGATAGGAGATAAAATGGTGAGTGATGGTGGAATTACAGATAATTATCCGATAGAAGAATTGCAAAAAAGAGGAATGGATTATATTATTGGTGTAGATGTTCAGGATAGTTTAGTGGACAGAGAAGAGCTGAAATCTGTTTTTGAAATCATGACACAAGTCAGTAATTTCAGAACCATTAATGCGATGAAAGAGAAAAGAGGAAAAACGGATTTATATATAAAACCAGATATTTCAGAATTTACTATTTTGTCTTTTGATAAAGGAGATGAAATTGTAAAATCAGGAGAAGAAGCTGCTTTAAAATTCATAGAAAAATTAGAATCTTTAGCAACAGCACAAAAAAGAAAAGCAGTTCCCAGAGATATTAAAATTCCTGATTCTATTTCAATTGGAGAAATCAGTATTTCTGGAAGCGAAATTCATAAAAGAAATTTTATCAGAGGAAAACTTAGAATTCCCACCAATGAAAAAATCAGTTATAATCGTTTAAATGAAGGATTAAATAACTTATCTGCAACAGGTGATTTTGAAAGAATTCAATATGAATTATCTTCACGAGGAAAAGATGAAAATGATTTAAAATTAAAACTGCTTGAAACTAATAACAGAACAAACTTACGTTTTGGATTACATTATGATGGATTATATAAAAGTGCTGCGCTTGTAAATTTTGTGCATAAACGATTTATATTTAATAATGATATGCTTTCTTTAGATTTGATTCCTGGAGAAAATCTCAGATATAAATTTAATTATTTTATAGATAAAGGTTTGCATTGGAGTGTGGGTTTAAGAAGTAGCTTAAATCAGTTTGATAGAAATGTAAGATTTAGAGCTATTTCAGGAAATGCAGAAGAAAACTATAGTAAAAGTAAACTTCCTTTAGATTATTTAGATTTAACCAATCAGTTTTATATAGAAACTTTTTTCTTAAATTTTAATGCTTTAAGCTTTAGAACAGGATTAGAACATAAATACACAAAAGTGAAATCAGGAGAAATTACTGAAATTTTAGATGAGGATGTTGAGCAACCTGTTACAAAAGAAAGAACGCATACATTTGGACCTTATGCTTATTTAGAATACGATAGTTATAATCATGGATATTTTCCTACAAAAGGATTTTATTTTAGAGGAGATATTCAAGCTTATCTTTTTGATACCCAATCTTCTTTTGATTTTAATAGTTTTTCTGTGATAAAAGGAAAAGCAGGAATGGCCACTTCACTTTTTCCAAAAACTTCTTTAAGAGGAGAATTAGGAATGGGATTTCACTTAGGAAATACTGAGATGAAAGCACAAGATTTTTTCTTAGGAGGATATGGAAATGATTATGTAAATAATATTATTCCATTTTTTGGATATTCTTTTTTAGCAAATTCAGGAAATAGTTATATCAAAGCTTCTGCTGAAATTGATTATGAGATTTTCAATAAAAACCATGTGATTTTCGGATATAATATTGCCAATGTAGGAGACGATTTATATAAAGATGGGAAAATATTTGAACTGCCAGATTATTCTGCTTTTTATTTAGGATATGGTATGGAAACACTTCTTGGACCATTGGAAGTTTATTATTCTTTTTCTCCAGAAATCACAAGAAGTAGGTGGTTTGTGAGTTTAGGATATTGGTTTTAAAAAGAATTTTTTATAAAATATCATCCCCGCGCAGTTGTCTGTATTTCTTTCTGGAATCGACGAAGAAGATACTATCTGCATGGTTAAAAATAATTTTCTTATAATTTTCCATAGCTTTTTCAGGGTTGTCTAATTTTGTGCGGTATAATTCAGCTAAGAAATAATAAGCATCATCTGCTAAAATTCTATTTCCAAAATTTTCGATGATTTTTAAATAAGCTTCTTCAGCTTTTTCAAAAGAATCTTCTTTTTCATAAAGTTTAGCAGTTCTTAATAAAGCTTCATCTTCAATTTTTTCACCTTTATGATCATTTAAAATTTTATTTAAAATTGATAAAGCTTCTTTATTTTTTTCTTGTAAAATTAATAAATCTGCTTTGGCAAAAAGTTTTAAAGCCGTTTGCGTAGAATCCATACTAATATTATCTTCAATAAGAAGATTTAAAGCGATGGCATCATTTGCGGTGAGTTCAGAAGTAGATTGTTTTAAAACTTTAAGCTGTGTTTGTGCCCAATCAAAATCTCCTTTATAATAACTGGTTTGGGCTACTTTAAATAAAGCTTCTTGTGCTAAAGGTGTGTTTTTTACTAAAGATTTTATTTGACTATAATAAATTAAAGCTTGATTGAAATTTTCTTCTGCAGCTAAAATATCAGCTAATTGCATTTTTATTTTTGCTTCTTCAAAAGAATTCATGTTCTGTTTTAATAAATTGTTGAGTAAAGTTTTTGCTTTTCCAATTTTTTCTTCTTTAAAAGCCATAAAACGAGCATATTCTAATTGAATTTCTACTGTTTTTATATCTCTGCCGAAATCTTCTAAAATCTGAATAAAATCTTCATTGATTTTTTTGTAATCTTTAGGAGTAGAATTATTGATTTTCACTTTCATTAAAGCATCATAAGCTTTTATTTTTTGATCGTTAGAATGTGCGTTTTCTACCGTATATGTTAAAATATCTTCAGCTGTGTTTAAAGCATTTTTTTCTTCTGCAATATGAGCTAATTGTAAAAAACCAGAAATATCTTTGTTTTCAACTCTTTGATAAACTGCTTTTTCTTGAATAAAAGATTTTGAAAATTCATTTTCTTGAATGTAAAGCCAGCTTAAAAATTCATTATATAAAACTTGTGGATCTTCTTGAGATTTTTTGATTAAGAGTTTTCGTAAAATTTGATTGGCTTCATTTTCAGGGCTTTCTGTAACATAATCTGAAAAACTTTTATTTACTGCATATCTATAACGCGGATTTTCAAGGATGAGATCCATATAAGTAGAAAACATTTTTTTTAGTTTTCCTTGTTCTCCATAAACTCTTGCAAGTGGTAAAATATAAGCTGTTTTCGCTTCTTTTTCTAAAGCAGTTTCATAAGTTTTTGCAGCGTATTCTAATAGATTATATTTATGAAATTTTCTTCCTGTTTGTAAAGTATAAGCTAAGTTTTTTTCTACTAAAGCAACAGCTTTTTCATATAGTGGAATTGCTTTTTCCTTTTCTCCCTTCAGTTCAAAGTTATTTCCTAATTCTATATAACTTAAAGGATATTGATAAGAACGCTTTTGAAAAGATTTGATATATTTTTCAGCTTCTTCATACTTTTCTTGTTCTTGAAGAGATTTTATCAAGCCTTCTAAATAGTTGAAACTGTTGCTTCTGTTTTCAAAAAGTCTTTTATATAAAGATTCAGCTTTTTCATATTCTCCGCGTTTGAGATAATCTTTAGCTAAATTAAGATCTTGACTTTTTGCAGAAAAAGAAAAACTTAGGAAAACAATAAAATAAATTATATAGCGCATAACTGACTAATGTAATAAAATTATACAAGTTAAAAGTTTTATTGTTTTCCTAAAAAATAAGTAATCAAATACTTATTAATCTATTTTAGAAAATCCAGTGTAAGGTTGTAAAACTTCTGGAATTTCAATACCCTCTTCTGTTTGGTAATTTTCTAAAATTCCAGCAATTACACGTGGTAAAGCTAAACTACTTCCATTTAAAGTATGGGCTAATTCTCTTTTTCCATCTTTATATTTATACCTGATTTTCATTCTATTACTTTGGAAAGTTTCAAAGTTAGAAACAGAAGAAATTTCTAACCATCTTTCTTGTGCAGTAGAATAAACTTCAAAATCATAAGTCAATGCTGAGGTAAATCCTAAATCTCCTCCACAAAGTCTTAAAATTCTAAAAGGTAGATTTAATTCTCGTAAAATTACTTTTACATGTTCTACCATTTCATCGAGTTTGTTATAAGAATTATCTGATCGGGTAACATTTACCAATTCAACTTTATCAAATTGATGTAAACGATTTAATCCACGAACGTGAGCTCCATAAGAACCAGCTTCTCTTCTGAAATTTGGCGTATAAGCTGTGCAAGAAATAGGAAGATCTTCTTCTTTTAAGATTTCATCTCTAAACATATTTGTCAGCGGAACTTCTGAAGTCGGAATCAAGTATAAATTATCTTTAGGAATTTCATACATCTGTCCTTCTTTGTCTGGCAATTGTCCTGTTCCAAATCCTGAAGCTTCATTAACCACTAAAGGAACTTGATATTCTGTGTATCCTGCTTGAATATTTTTATCTAAGAAATAAGTAATTAAAGCTCTTTGTAATCTTGCTCCTTTTCCTTTATAAACAGGAAAACCAGCTCCAGTTACTTTATTTCCTAATTCAAAATCTATCAGATCATACTTTTTTGCTAATTCCCAATGCGGAAGAGCATTTACACTTAATTCAGGAATTTCTCCTTCTCTGAAAACTTCTTCATTATCTTCATCAGATTTTCCTGCCGGAACAGAATCATGAGGAATATTAGGAATCAAATAAAGAATTTCATTCATGTTGTTTACTGCCTCATTGAGTTTTGAAGATAAATCTTGGGCAATTTTTTTAAGCTTAGCACTTTGTTCTTTTAGCTGATTTGCTTTTTCTGCTTCTCCATTTTTAAATAAAACACCAATCTCTCGAGATAATTTATTAGATTCTGCTAAAGTTTCGTCTAATTGAGTTTGAGTAGATCGACGTTCTTCATCATATTGTAAAACTTGATCAAATAATGAAGCAGCATCAAAATTACGCTTTTGTAAAGCTTTGATGTATTCTTCTTTGTGTTCTCTGATTAAATGAGGTTGTAACATGTTGATTTTCTTTTTATAACCTGCAAATTTAAAGTATTTTTTAATTCTTTAAACTTGTTTTATGTTTTAAATTATTCCCACTCTATAGTTGCTGGGGGTTTTGAACTGATATCATAAACTACTCTGTTTACACCTTTGACTTCTGTGATGATTTTTGTAGAGATTTTTCTTAAAAAATCATAAGGTAAATCAATCCAATCTGCAGTCATCCCATCGATGGAATTTACTGCTCTTAAAGCGACTACTCTTTCATAAGTTCTCTTGTCATTAGTTACACCAACAGATTGAATCGGGAGTAGAATCGCTCCTGCTTGCCAGATTTTATCATAAAGATTTTCTTCTTGTAAAGCATTGATGAAAATAGCATCAACTTCTTGAATGATTTTTACTTTTTCTTTAGTGATGTCTCCTAAAATACGAATGGCTAAACCTGGTCCTGGAAAAGGATGTCTGTTGATTAATTCTTTTTTAATGCCTAATTCTTTTCCTACTTTTCTGACTTCATCTTTAAATAAATTCCTGAGCGGTTCTACAATTTTTAAATTCATTTTTTTCTGGTAAACCGCCCACATTGTGATGAGATTTTATGGCAACAGATTTTCCGTCTATAGAAACAGATTCTATCACATCAGGATAAATTGTTCCTTGTGCAAGAAATTTTACTTCTTCAATTTTTTGTGCTTCTTCATCAAAAGTTTCAATAAATAATTTTCCGATGATTTTTCTTTTCTTTTCAGGATCATCAATTCCTTTTAAAGCATTTAAGAAATTTTCTGAAGCATCAACTCCTTTTACATTCAACCCCATGTCTTTGTAATTTTCTAACACAGATTGAAATTCATTTTTTCTTAATAATCCATTGTTGACAAAAATGCAATATAGATTTTTCCCAATAGCTTTGTTTAATAAAACAGCGGTTACTGTGGAATCTACACCACCACTTAAACCTAAAACAACTTTTTGATTGTTGATTGTTGCTTTTAATTTATCTACAGCAGAATCTATAAAAGCTGAAGGCGTCCAAGTTTGTTTTAAATCAGCTATTTTGAGCAAGAAATTTTCAATGATTTGATTTCCTTCTGAAGAATGATGCATTTCAGGATGAAAATTCAATCCATAAATAGGATTATCTGTTGATTTATAAGCTAAGATATTTCCATTTTTATCTTCTGCTAAAGCAGTAAAATTTTCTGGAAGATTAAAGATGTTGTTTTCTTTGTTTTTCCAAACAGCAGAATTTTCTGAAACATTAGAAAACAGTTTTTCTTCTTTTGCTAAAAGTTTTAAATGTGTGTTGTTATAATCTTCAGATTTGCTTAAAGAAATTTTCCCAGCAGCAGATTTTAAGATTTTTATAGCGCTATATCCAATAGCTAAAATGGGGATTTCTTTTTTGATAGAAGAAAAATCACTCCAAGGTTCTACTTGATGAGAAATAGAAGCTGTGCTACTGGAAAGAATTATAGTTTTATAGGAATTTAAATCTTGAGGAAGATTATTAAAAGGAGAAATCTCACAATAAATATTTTGTTCTCTAACTCTTCTGGCGATAAGCTGAGTATATTTTGATCCAAAATCAATGATAAGAACTGTGTTTTGCATAAGAGTATATTTTTATTTCATAGAGTTTAAAATCGCATCGATGTCTTCTTCTGTGGTTTCTGGATTGATAAAACAAAAACGAGAAACCGTTTCAGAAAAACCGTTTTTTGTCCATTGTGTTGGCGTAACTAAAGCAAAACCTTTGCGTTGATTTTTTATAGTCCAATTGCTGTAATCTTCTGGTTTCCAGTTTTTTCTTCTGTATAAAACACAAGATAAGCTGGGTTCTCTCACCAATTCTAAATAATCACTATTTCTGATTTTTTCAGCAGCAATTTCAGCTAATTTTAATCCGCGTTCTATAGCTTGTGTATAGCGTTTTGTGCCGTGCATAGCTAAAGAAAACCATAAAGGTAAACCTCTTAAACGTCTGGAAAGCTGAGTTTGATATTCAGAAGGATTAAATCCGCTGGTGTCTTGGTAAACCACATCTAAATAAGAACCTTGCTGGGCATGTGCTTTTCTGGCTAATTCAGGGTTTTTATAAATAATAGCTCCACAATCATAAGGAGAGAAAAACCATTTATGCGGATCAATAGTAATACTATCTGCTCTTTCAATTCCTTTGAATAAATGTCTTACAGAAGGGGCCGCTAAAGCTCCTCCGCCATAAGCAGCATCTACGTGAAACCATAAATCTTCTTTTTCACAAACATCAGCTACAGTTTCTAAATTGTCAATTATTCCTGCGTTTGTAGTTCCAGCGGTGGCAATTACTGCAAAAAGTCGTTTTTTATCAATTTCTGAAAGCTCATCGATTTTCTTTTGCAGCCATTTTCCATTTAACTTATCTTCTTCATCATCATCAACTAAAACAATATCAGCATCAATAACTTTTGCCATGCTTTTGATAGAAGAATGCGCACCTTGTGAAGTGATAATCAATCCTCTTAAAGCTTTATTTTCTTCGTTTTTATCTCGCCAAGTTTCTCTTGCTGCCACCATAGCAGATAAATTTGCTGAGGTTCCTCCACTGGTGAAAACGCCAAAAGCAGGTTTGGGTAAACCAGTTAAATTTACCAACCATTGCATGGCTTGATTTTCTCCGTAAATTCCACCAGCACCTGTCATCCAATAAGCTCCGTGAACTCTTGTTGCAGAAACTACCACATCAAAAAGAGTAGCTGCTTTTGTGGGAGCAGCAGGAACAAAAGCTAAATGTCGAGGGTGATCAGCAGGAACTGTGGCTTTCAGCATTTTTTCTTTAAATAAGTTAAAAGCATTTTGCCCACCAATTCCATCTTCTGTAATGGTTTCTCCAATAAAATCTTGTAATTCTTTTTCTTTTTTAGGATATCCCAATTCTGGTTGGGTATCGCTTACACGCGCAATGACATATTTCATAATATCCATAGTCATTTCGATTAGATCCATGTCTATATCGTGCATGCTCCTTTTATTCATAGCCCTCTTTTTTATTTTATGATTTAATGATTTTTTATTGATAATTAGCTATAGCTTTTTTCAGCTCAGCAGGTTTTTGTGTACTGATTAGATAATTTTTTCCGTTTTTTAATTTTAAGAAAATTCCTTGGTTATTTTCTACTCTTCTGATGGATCCATAATGCCTCCAAAAAATGCCTTTTCTTCCTCTTATTTCTTTAGCTTTATAAGCGATGAGTTTTGCTTCAGTAATATTATTCCAGCTAAAATCTTTTTTAAAGAAAGGAAAATAACTCAACTTGATTCCTGATTTATCAATAGTGGTTTTTACTTTTACGATAGCCAAAAGAATAATAAAAAATCCTAATGAAGAAATATGTGCTAATATTCCTTTGCTGAAAGTTCCCCAAAATCCATTATCAATAATACTTTGAAACTTTATGATAAAAGGAGCGAGGAAAATCAGTGCAATAATCAGCCAAAACCACCACTGGCGGAATTTTTGAATTTCTTTAAAATCAGGTTTTATGGAAGCCATTTTTTCTCAAAATTTGGTTTTCTTTTTTCTAAAAATGCATCACGACCTTCTTTTGCTTCATCTGTCATATAAGCTAAACGCGTGGTTTCTCCAGCAAAAACTTGTTGCCCAACCATTCCATCATCTGTTAAGTTCATTGCATACTTCAACATTTTTATAGCGGTAGGAGATTTGGTGTTGATAATTTCTTGCGCCCATTCATAAGCAGTGTTTTCCAACTCTGCATGTGGCACAACTTTATTTACCATTCCCATTTCAAAAGCTTCTTGAGCAGAGTAATTTCTTCCTAAGAAAAAGATTTCTCTTGCTCTTTTTTGTCCAATCATTTTTGCCAAATAAGCAGAACCATATCCAGCGTCAAAACTGGTTACATCAGCATCAGTTTGTTTAAAAATAGCATGTTCTTTACTGGCAATTGTCATATCACAAACTACATGTAAACTATGACCGCCACCAACAGCCCAACCAGGAACAACAGCAATTACTACTTTTGGCATAAAACGAATTTGTCTTTGCACATCCAAAATATTTAATCTGTGCATGCCATCATCACCAACATATCCTTTATGTCCACGAGATTTTTGATCTCCTCCACTGCAAAAAGCCCAACCTCCATCTTTTGGAGAAGGTCCTTCACCAGAAAGTAAAACTACTCCGATGGAAGTATCTTCTTGTGCATCTCTAAAAGCATCAATCAACTCTGAAGTGGTGTGCGGTCTGAACGCATTTCTTACTTCAGGTCTGTTGAAAGCAATTCTTGCCACATGATTACATTTTTTATAAGTAATATCTTCGTATTCTTTAGCGGTTTTCCACTGAATTTTATTCATTTTATAAAATATTATTTCCTACAAAAATACGAGAATTATATCTTATCTTTTAGTTTTTACAGAAAAAGCAAGATAAATTTTATAATCCTTAAAAATTAAATCGAATTATTGATTTCTATGAAAGTTTTTAATTTGTAAATCTTTAATTCTTTTTAATAAATCTCCTTCTCCTGGACCTTTAATTGTAATATTATTTATGATTTCTTCGGAAGGTGTAAATTGAATAGCAGATCCTGTTGCGCCTTCTTCTTTTAACCATTTTGTAAGCTGTTCAGCAGAACTTAAGTAAATTAAATCTCCTAAACCTACCCATCCATGTGCGCCAGCACACATCGGGCAATGTTCTCCTGTGGTGTACATTTTTGTTTGTTTTCTTTCTTCTGTAGAAAGATTTTCTACTGCCCATTTTGCCAATTCATATTCCGGGTGAGCCAAAACATTAATTTCATTTACACGATTTCTTGCCTCAGCGATGATTTCTCCTTTTGCATTTACTAAAATTGATCCGAAAGGTTCATCTCCAGCTAAATAAGCTTCTTCAGCTAATTCTAAACAACGACGTAAATATTTATAATCTTCTTTGGTAAGTTCTTGATTTTTTTCTTGATTCATAACAAGCGTTTTTATAGGATTTGTTTTTGATGAAACTGTAAAAGCATTTGTATTGATAAAACTAAAGATGCCCAATACAATAAACGAAAAAATAATTTTTCCTGTTGATGATAAAAATATATTTCTCATAATAATAAAATTTAAATCCGAAGATAAACAGGATTTATTTCACTATCAAAAATGTTTTAAAATAAACTGTAATTTTTTAAAAGCTAAATACTTAGGGAAGTAAGCTGATTTTTTATTAATTTTAAGATTTCCTTTGTAAAAAGCATTTTTAACGCAACCTTTTTAAAGAAAATACATCTAAAAGAAAAGAAACGGAATGAAATTTAAGAGCTTAAAATATACAACACTGTTTTTTATTTGGAGTTGTTTATTAATAGGTTGTAGTGTTGATGATGGAAGAAGTGAAGTGAGTTTTAATTATGAATTAAATAAAATAGTTGAGGTAGAAATTCCTGAAACGATGAGATATGAAAGCGAATATGATTTGCATATAGATTATGAAAAATCAACAACTTGTCAAGAGTTTTCAGGATTTAATTTTGAATTGGGAGATAATGAAAATGAAAGAATCATAAGTGTTGTCAGTCATACTATTGATAGAAATAATACTTGTGAAAAATTCAAATCTCCAAGAATTGAAAACCGAGATTTTACTTTTTCAGTAAAACGAGATGATTTTTATATTCTGAAGTTTTATCAAGGAATGGATTCTTTAAATCAACCTATTTACTTAACTAAAAAAGTAGAAATAAAATAAACCTAATATTTTGGGGCTTAAAAAGATAATTAAACATTGCAAAAAGAAAGATCTGAAAGCACAAGAAGAATTATATCGTCTTTTTGCAGGAAAATTATTTGCCATAAGTTTAAAATATTCCCGAAATTATCAAGAAGCAGAAGATAATCTACAAGAAGCTTTTATCACGATTTTCAAGAAAATTCATCAATATGAAAACAAAGGATCTTTTGAAGGTTGGCTGAAAAGAATAACTATAAATACAGCTTTGCAAACTTATAGAAAGCAAAATGTTTTTAGAATTGTTGATGAAAATTCTATTGAAGAAGCAGAAGAAGTAAATTTAAGAGAAGAAGAAATCAGTTTAGATTTTCTTTTGAAAATTATTCAAGAATTACCTGATCGTTATCGAATGGTTTTTAATTTATATGTTCTTGATGGATATTCTCATAAAGAAATAGCAGAATTATTAAATATTTCAGTTGGAACTTCTAAGTCTAACTTGGCGAGAGCAAGAAAGAATTTAAAACAAAAACTGGAAGAAAGTCAAAAACTGTTGAGGTTTGTAAAATGAAAAACGAAAAGAAAAATATAGATCGTTTATTTCAAGAGAAATTCAGAGATTTTGAAGTTTCTCCAGACAATGATGTTTGGAAAAACATTGAAAAAGAATTAAAAGAAGACGAAGAGAAAAAAGGATTTTTTATTCCATTGTGGATAAGATTTAGTGGAGTAGCTGCTCTTTTTGTAGGAATAGCTTTGGTGGGAAGTTTATGGAATACACCAGAGAAAATAAGTGTAGTTTCAACTGAAGAAGAAAATACAAAAGAAATTAAAAGCAGTTTTGAAATTCCAGAATTTATAATTGAATCTGCAGAAATAGAAAACAATAAAACTGAAGAAAAAGAAGAAAATTCAACTTTTGGAAAATCTGAAAAACAAGAAAATATTGCTTCAGCAAAAGAAAAAGTTGTTGAAGTTGAAGAAAATATAAATACTAAAAACAGAATTTCAGAAAAATATTTAGCTGAAAATAAAGTTGATTTATCAATAGCAAACACTTCAGCAGAAGAAAATAATCAGCAAGATTTTTTGGTGGAAAATCTTAAGGATTTTAATAATAAAACAGAAAATCAAAATAAAGAAAAAAAGAAATCTTTATTAGATGAAATAGCAAAAATAGCAAAAGACAAAGAAGAAAAAACTACAAAAGAAATCAAAAATAGATGGGCGATTAATCCTAATTTTTCCCCGATATATTATAGTAGTTTAAGCGGAGGAAGTGCTGTAGATCCTATTTTATCAGATCATAAAACAGAAGGAGAAATCACCATGTCTTATGGAATAGATTTTTCTTATGTTATCAATGAAAAATTAAAAGTCAGAACAGGAATCAGCAAAATAAATATGAGTTACAATACTGCAGATGTTGCTTTTTCAGCTTCTTCTCAAGGAAAAACTTTAAAAGGTGTAGAAAATAATATTCAAGCTAAAAATATTAGGATTTTAAATTCTCAAACCAATGCAGAACCAAAAGAATTTTCAACAGAATCTGTTCCTTTTACAGAAGGAAAATTA
>Ga0079226_10000535_pt1 | contig 26852 bp, 32 predicted proteins | sample Poulit2014_FD_76345 | JGI IMG/M metagenome (GOLD analysis project Ga0079226, IMG submission 76345) | Agricultural soil microbial communities from Georgia to study Nitrogen management - Poultry litter 2014 | ecosystem: Environmental > Terrestrial > Soil > Agricultural land | place: USA: Georgia...
AGGACGTGCGAGTCGATCCCATCGACATGCCCTACTACGCCGACGCGTTCGCCGGTGCGGTGCGACCGGTGCAGGTGTAGGTTCCCCGACCAGTCCTGACCATTTCCAGGTGTTTTGTCATTGACTTGTCCCGTATGGCAGAACACCTGGAACCCTCCCAAACCCGATGCACGGGTGCCCTGCCCTGGTCTTTCCGGAGGTGGGCACGTCGGGGCCGCGTCCAACAAGGGTTTCCACTGCCGGTGTGCACTGGCGGAGCACATCGCCACTGCTTGGCGGATTCGCCCTGGACACCGACTGGCGGCAGGTCAGCCACCACGTGACGACCATGCTCTCACGCGAGGGCGCTATGGAGCCAACCGTTCAGCCCCGATGACCCCAGGGCCCTGAGAACGTCAGAAAATGCAAGAAAAATTCTCTGACCTGCGATTATGTGAAGCGATAGAACAAGCGTTAACTGGACAGGGCGAGGCTCCTTCGATTGCGCCTGTCCATGACCGCAGGCACGCTGCACACATGGCCCGCTCGACGCGGGCCGTGAAAGTCCCGAATGCCTCGGAGGTCTCGCATGTCCGCTCCAGTCCAACCCGCTGCATCCAAAGCCCCGCCCACGCGTACCGAAGCGACCCTCGTGGGAACAGTAGTGATTTGCGGTACAACCCTGGCTGTTACCGGCATGCCCACCACCGAGGTCATCATGGTCGTGGCCGGTTGTGTGACCGTCATGCTCGCCGCCCTGCCTCAACTTCGTCGGCAACCATGATCCGGCCAGGTGTGGGCCGTATCGAGCGGCCTGTCGACCCGACCCAGCCTTGGGCACGGCTCGCGGTGTGGATGCGAGAGATCCGGGGCGACCGAACATTGGAAGCGCTGGCGCGCCCGCTCGGCGTGCACCCCTCGACTCTGCAGCGCGCGCTGGCCGGGCGGAGGCGCCTTCGGTGGCCCACCATGGCGGCCTACGCCAAGATGCGCGGTGGCAACGTCGACAAGGCACGCATGCTGTGGGAGATGCCGCCGCGCATCCCTGCCCCCGACCCCCACAGGTTCGAGACGCGGTCGGAGGTACAGCACGCGCTGCCCGCGGTGCGCGAGGCGGCTGGCGTCACAGTCACCCACGTCGTCCGGACCATTCAGATCCCGATGAGCCGCAGCCACCTCTACCAGGTGGTGCAGGTGGCCGCACCGGCACGAACGTGGCCCGTCATGGACGCATGCCTGCAGGCGTGCCGTATGCCTGAGGATCAGAAGGAGGAATGGCAGCGCGTTTGGAACAAGCTGCTGGGCCGTCACCGGCGGGCACAGCAATCTGGCCGCACGAGGTATCTCCGGATCCAGGCGAGATACGGACGCGCATGAATTCGACTGAACTGGACACTGAGCATACCGCTATCGATCGTGCGTTCGAAACGCCGCACTTACCATACTCTTTCCCCGTATGGCCGTAAGCTACCCACCACGAAGTCGCCCAGCACCCCACGCCCGAAACCTGGAAACGAGAACTCGACAAGATATCGAGACACCTTTCCTGACTACCAGCTCAAGGACGTTCCGCCGGACAAGAACAACCGGAACCTGCAGCAGCTTGAACAATGACTGAGGGGCCGACCCGTGCAGGTCGACCCCTCTTGCCTTTGCTGAACTCAACGTGCGGTGGTCGATACGGAAACAGGGGACGGACACACGGCAGAATCAGGAGTCGTTGGCGCGGTTTGGGAACATCCTGTGGATGTCTTCAGCGCTCGCGTGTCCGTCCACCTTGTCGTAGGGCAGCGTGTCGGTGTACAGCTTGCCGTCAGCGCGTCGGCCACGGCCGCTGGCTTCGGCGTCGGCGCGGGTGTAGATCTTGCGGCCGACCCACAGGTGGGCCCAGGGGATGGTGAGTGACTTGGGGTTGACGCGCAAGACTTCCACCCACGCGCCGTGATGCTTGACGAAGTCACCTTTGGTGAAGTCCTTCGCGCTCCAGATCTTCACGCCCGCTTCTTCGGCCTTGGCGATGTGGTCACGCCAATAGGCGATCTCTTCGGTGACCTGCTCCAAGTCAGCTTCCAGTCGGCCTCGGCGCTCACCCATGGGAACCAGCCGGTAGGCGATGCCGAAGGAGGTGTCTTCCACCTTGACGGCGTTCTCAGGAGGCGTGGTGTGCTCTGACAGTATCTCCACCGGGCCTTCCAGTTCACGTTCGGTCCGGCGCCGCTGGGCTTCCAGCCTCTCGATGCGTCGCAGAGTGGTCCGGACGTTCTGGCGAATGGACTGGTACTGCCCAGCCGTGGCGGTGCGCGTGGACCAGTAGGCCGCCTTGCGCCCTTCCGTCTGGGCTCGTTCGCCCGCGGTGACCATGCGACCGTGGGCCCGACGCCCCGACTCGGAGATCAAGGGTTGTCCGGGCGGCCAGTGCTCCGCCATGGTGCGGTAGGCGGTCTCGTGGGAATGCGCGCGCTCAGCCGCGTTGTGGGCGTAGGTGTCGTAGCGATCCGCACGTTCCTCGGCCCGGTCATACCGCTCTTGTTCGGCTTCACCGAAGGAACGGCCCGGAGTCGCGTCGTCGATCTCTACGTCGACGGTGAATCCGCGCGTACGCAGTGCGTTCGCGGCGTCGGTGATGCGCCAACGATCAGCGGCCTTGTCTCGCGAACGGGGGAGGTACCAGTAAGCACCCTCGGGCAGGTCGCGGGAGGGGCGGAACCGGGCGGCCTTGAGTGCCGGGGCTGCGCCGTCGTCTTTGGTAGTGCCGTAGACGAGTGTGCCCGCAGCTCGAGTATGGCGAATCGTGATGGGCATCGGACTTCCTCCTGACTCGTGGGGCAGGGATCGTGTTGGTGTCGTGAGCCGGCGATGTGGTCGGGCACGTAGCCGCGTTCACTGGCAACGGAGGAATGCGTTGCGGTCAGACGGATACGAGTCGGGGCTACGCGCGGATTGACCGGTGCACAGAGTTTCGGAGCCGAGTTCCGGGTGTGTGAGCGAGGGTCGGTGCGATACCGTGAGGGAGGTCGATCCCTTTGCTAGTCACTTTGGGGCGACCGGGGTTGGCCGGACTCAGTCCGACCAACCCCTTTTTCGTGCTGGCAGCGTGGCGATACCGATGCATCGACCTCGTCGCGGAAAGAAACCGTCAAAGGGTCAGGTCGCGGATATGGGCCAGGGATCCGCGCTGCTGCACCCGGTCCCAGTCCGGTTCGGGTCGGTCCCAGTCCACGAGCGCCACGAGCCGGTGCACGAACGCCTGGCTCGCTCCAGTCCCTGGGTGCCAGGACGTGGCCACGAACATTCCCGTGGCCGTGAGCACGTAGGCCCATTCGATGAACAGTGGGGCGCAGCCCTCGGGGTTGTCGGGGCAGCCACAGGTGAGAACGTGCTCGCTTTCCGCACATTCCCCGTGGCAGTAGCACTGGGGGTACTCGAAGAAGTCCGGGTCATCCAGGTTCCGGAATCCTGCGTGGTCGAAGTCCTCACGTTCGAAGGTTTTCGGCGTGTAGGCCTGCACGATGGTGGACCATCCGGCGGTGTGGTCCTCGACCAGCACCTTCGCCATGTCCTCGTGGTCGCGGCCGAAGGATCCCTGGTAGAGCCGGAACAACTCGGCCCCGAGCCGAGTGGGGAAAGAGTCACCATGGTGGTAGCGCCCCCACCAGCCCTTCCCATTGGTGTTGGGGATGGCGATGGCTCCGCGTGTGCTCACTTCTCCTCCCTCCCGGTCAGTTGTCCGGCCAGTGCGGCAGCCCCGTTGAGCTGGGCCGCCAACTCTTGGGCACTCGCCGGGGGGAGGGGGACGAGATGAGCGAGTTGCTGTCCACTGGGGCAGATCCAGAGCATTACCTGGTTGGTGTCGGGTTGGACGGACGCACCCACGGCGGGCGCGCTGGATAGGCTGGTCATGGCCGTACCTTCCGTGTTCATCGATTCCGTTGGTCGGGGACGTGGCGGTGCGGCGGGGGTCGACCTGGGGCTACAAGTCGACCCCGACCTACGGGGTGTGGACGAGATCGGACACGTTCACACGTTGGTGTTCATTCGGGGTGCGGTAGATCTCGGTCCACCCATCACCCGTCCACAGCTCGGTTGGTGACGCGAATACGGTCGGTGGGGGCTCGCATACCGGTATGCGTCAGCGTGCTCACCGCTCCTCTCCTTTCCTTGTGGTGAGGGCGCTCCCGTTCCAGAAGCGCCGAGGGCTAGTTGTCGCTACTGGCCACGTAGATCTCACCGGCCGCCAGCTCCCAGCTCTCGAAGAACGCCGGGTCACCTGCCATGGCCGCGCTCAGGTGTTCAGCGACGGTGTCGGTGACCGTGTCTCCGGAGTCGGCCAGACAAAGGACCTGGACCAAGGCACCGGTGTCATAGGGCGTGACGTCCCGGCTCATGACGAACACCGGCCCAGCGTGTCCCAACAGACCGGACAGGCCATCGGTGAAGGACGTGAACACCTGGTATTGCTGCTCGGGGGTCAACGGTTTGGCAGTTTCGGGCGCCAGTGCGAACACCTGTACGTTCAGGACTGCCACGCTCTCCTCCTTCCTCGGGGACGGGCACGCACTCGCGTGCCCGAGGACGTGGTGGTGAGGGTCAAGCCGCCGTCGACCGAGCGTTCTCCACCAGGTGAGCCGTGATCTGGTCAGCCACAGCCATCACCCGTTCGGCGGAGTTGTGCGCCATGTCGGTGTCAGCGGCCCATCCGGCGACGTAGGGCACCGAGTAGGCCAGAGTGTCCAGGCCCATGAACGTGCTGACCAGACAGGCCACGGACTCGGCTTCCACCTCCATGCGCTGAAGGGTGAGCCCTTCCCGGGTGAAGTGTTCGCACAGAATGTGGGCGAGTTCGTGGGTCAGCGTCTTGACCGCTTGGGCGGGGTCGACGTCGGCGCGTACTCGCACGGTGCGGCTTCGGTGCTCGACGTAGCCGTAGGCATCACCGCAATCGCCACGTTCGAGCATGTATCCACGTGTGCTCACCATCGCGGCGACCTGCTCCCATAACTGCTCGGGGGCAGAACCACGCAGTTCTTCGGGCACCGCGTTGGCCGGTTCGGTCACTGGTTCGCCTTCGGTTTGGGAGACATCGAACACGGTCGTGACCGTGAAACCTCCTATCCGATACTGCGAACCGTTCTCCCCACTGCCCTGTTCGGTTTCCTCGGGATCGATCCGGTATCGCAACGGTGCCAGGATCCGGATCCCCCGCTCTCCTTTACGGACGGGGCGCCCGGCCTTCAGCCACGCACCGAACGCGCGCACGTCGGTCGCGTCCGGGTACTGCTGAAGGATCATCAGTACGTTGTTGAGCGAGTAGTGACGCAGCCACGCCCTGGAAGTCACCAGAGAGCGCCATCCCTCGCTCGTGGTCAGCTCCTTCACGGCGGTGTCCAGTTGCTCGCGTGCCTGTTCCAGGCGTTCGCGCCGTTGCTCGGGGGTGAGTTTCTTGGATTTGCGCGGGGACATCCGCATGCCTCCTCGGTACGTTGTGCGTAGACGCAATTGCGGTCACCAGGCACAGGTACGGCTCTCGATGAGCGTGGTCGAGTCGTTGGAGCCGACCAGAGGGCGCAAACACGTGTGAGCGCCCTCGGTCGTGTGGTGCTGTAGTCGCAGTTCGCGCTGTGGTTCTGGTCGCTGTGCGGCCACACAGCGACCAGAAGCGCCCTGCTAGTTCACGAGCCGCTTGGGCATAACCAGGTGTCGGAACTCGGTTCGGTCGCGCAAACCATCGGGGGTGTCGGTGAGCAGCACCGGCTTGTGCGGACCCTGGATGTGCAGGGCGAGGGTGTCACCGGTGAAGCTGTCCACAGCGTCGGTGAAGAACCGGTAGTCGAGTGCGAGCACCATTCCCGCACCGTTGCCGGTGACCGTGGCGGGCATGGCGCGCGTGCGTGCTTTGGGGGCCTCGTCTCCCAGGTAGGGGGTCACACTGACCGTGTCGGTGTCCACGGTCAGTGTGACCGGCTGGGCCTTCTCTCCCTTGGCCGACAGCACAGCGGCTGCTCGTTGGGTTTGAGTCAGCAGTTCGGCACGGTCCACGAGCACCGTGACCTCGGAGTCGGTGGGCAAGTGGTCGCGATACTTGACGAACTCTCCGCCGTTGTGCAGGCGCGTGATCACGGTGACCGGCCCGCTTTCCAACGTGACCAGGTCACCGAAGTCGCCCGCCTCGTACCCGAGTCGGATGTCCTCCGCGCGCAGCTTGGGCAGGACCTTCCGCAGGGCCATGCCATCGATCAACACGCCACTGTCAGGAACCGTGCCGGACAACCGGGCCGCGTGAACGTGTCCCACAGCCAACCGGTAGCGGTCAGTGGCTGCCAACGTGAGGTCGTTACCGGTGACGTCGATCTTCATTCCGGTCAGTGCGGGCAAGTCACCGTCACGACCCACCGCACGCAGCACACGCTTCGTTTCGGTGGTGAACTTTTCCCCGTCGACCAGTGCGAACGTCTGCGAGGTGTTGGGCAGGTTCGGGTACTCGTCCACGGGCAGCAGCTCCATGGGGATGGCGCTGTCGGCAAGCTCGACCGTGGCGCACTGGTTGTCTTCGTTGCGCACGGTCACCGGCAGAAGGTCTGCTTCCCGCTTCCCCAGACCCTTGGTCAGAGCCGTGAGCAGCTTGGACAGTTCATAGTGGCGAACCAGCACGCGAATCGCTGTCTCGACGGCATCGGGGATACGCACGGTGACGGTGGTGTCGTAGTCGTAGCCACGCACCAGCAGGTCAGTGCCGTCGCTCTCCAGCAACACACCGGCCATGCAAGGAGTGATGGGACGGTTGGCGATTGCCGTTCCCACCGTCGCCAGCGCGTCCACCAGCTCGGCACGCGTGGTGGTGAACGCTCCGGTCACCATGGTGGTGTCGTCGTTGGTTTCTGTCCTTTCCAGGATCTCAGTCATGTTTCCCCCAAGGAAACGGGTTTGGTTTTTGGCCCGAGGGTTCTTGGCCTCGGTGGCAGGCCACAGGATGTGAGTTCTGCAGCCCACCAGCGAGGTCAGACTCAGAACGACTCGGAGCGTGTTCCACCACGCGGGCCGACCGTTATCCGGCATTCCGGTTCGGGTGCGACGTAACCCCATCCCTTGGGACCGTCGGGAACGACACGGTACAAATCGATGTAGGAGTTTTCTGACGCGAGAATGATCTCGGTACGCTCCTCCCACACGTGCGTGGCGACCATGTCGTCATGGCAGACCGGGTAGGCCGTCTCACAGCGCTCGTATCCACCACTGGTGACACGTTCACCGAGCTTGTGCTCTGCGTCCGTACGTGATGTGAAGACTTCGGACTCACTGGCGACGTCACCGAAGGAGCATGCCAGCCCATCGTGGAAGAATCCGACGTAGAGAACTCGCATTGTCGTTTTTCCTTTCCCGTTGGCACTTTCTAGGTCGACAGTGGGCAGTGCACACCGAGCAACGGCGCGCACTGCCGGACAATCGACCTAGAGCCACGCGCGGCACATTCCCTGATGCCTGGTGGTGGTCAGCGAATAGCCAACGTCGGGGATGACGGTTTCACCGTCTGCACGCACCCACGCGATAGGCGTTGCGTAGGAGTACACGACGTAGGAGATCCCAGGGTTTTCGCGATCGGAGCGGTAGACCTCGACCCATTCCTTGGGCAACCGACCCGTGCGACTCAGAGCGAACGCGTGGGCGCTCATGGCGCCGTGCGACCGAAACGGGGTGCGGTTACCGAGCAGACCGAAAGGTCCACCCACATCGTGCCGAATCGACACGGTAGACATATGATCAACTCCCTTTGCTAGTCACCCATAAGCATACCCAGAACAGGAGCCCAAATAAACACAACAAAGAGATTTGATCCAACAATTTAAAGCGATGACAGCACTCATCGAGAAGCCAATAGAGGAGCATCAGAAACATGCCAGAAAAGCAATAAATAAAACAGCATATAACTAGGATCTGAATTCAGAAATTAATCATCTAATGCAAGAGCCGAGGGATGAATATAATCCCCCATGCCCGCGATGACACAATTTTCTTGAGCCGCAGGCGGCATCAGTCCGGGGTACTGCTGGTTACCCCGACACACCTTCTGAAGTGCACCTACGCCCACGCACGGGGTGGCCGGCCAGGAGGGTGGGGGGCGTGGCTGGGCCGGGGGCCACCCCTGGGGCTGACCCAACAAGCAAAGAAACAAAGCATCAACGATGTCACCTGCTTCGAGTTCCGAAGATAGGAGCCCACGCAGAACATCGGAGCTTTCTAAGTCGACGCGTCGACCTCTTCGAGTGCCGCCTCATAGGCGGATCGCACTCGGTCAGCGGATCTTTTGTCCGCTTGAGCATCGTACCTTTGAGCCAAGTTTCGTGTCGCGGTCTCGGAGGTCGGATTGATTCTCAGCGCCCTTCGCAGCATGGAGATCGCGCGCGAGGGTTTTTCCTGTTCGGCATGTTCGATCAATGCGGAAACGAGCTGATTCCGAACCCGTGTCCGGACTCCTTCGGCCCACACGTAGTCGGCGGTGGAGGCGAAGTCCGCGTCGAACATGGCCGCGGCAGCTGTGACAGCGCCAGAATCCTCGCTGTGCGTGGCCTCCCCCAGGAGGCTCTCCAACCTCCACAGATCACACACCACCAGGCCAGGATTGAGCTGATACAGATCCCTCTCGTGCGTGATGACAGCGGTGGCCTCCTCACCCAGGAGCGGACGGCAAGCCGAACGCACGGCGGTGCAGGCGTCGTGGAATCGCCTGATGCTGCGGTGGGGTGCGTCGTGAGGCCACATGGCGTCCACGGCGGTTTCCAGGCGTACTCCGGCCGGGTGGGCGGCCAAGTAGGCCAGGACCTCGTAGGAGGCTCTGCGGTGGGGGCGCACTTGCCGGCCGTGCACGGCCAGGGTGATGCGGCCCAGGAGTGTCACCGAGACCGCTCCTTGGGGCGGTTCGGCTGTCTCGTCTTCCAAGACCACTGAACTGCTCGGTCCTGGTTCTGGCGCGTGTTCGTCTCGCCGCTCCTCCTGCTCGTCTTGAGCCTCGGTTTTCTCCGGCTCGGCTGCGGTAGGTGTGGGGACAGGTGAGTCGCGGTAGGCCCTCAGGCTCTGGTGCAGTTGTCCGGATGTGGTGGCCGGCCACGTGTGGCCACTCAGATCGGTCAACGGAGCCTCGGCGGTGATGTGACCTCGCTCGTCGAGGGTGAGGGTGGAGCCCTCGTTGGTGGGCCAAGGACCGAGCAAGAGAGCACTGAGGGGAGCTCCGTCGATGTGGGCCAAGAGGGAGGTCACCTCCGTGGCCACGGCGGTGTCGGCTCGGGTGAGCAGCACGAACTGTGGCCCCTGTTCAAGGGCCTTCCGGGGGTCTTCGTCTTCGTGTTCGTCAGCTGCTTGGTGTCGGGCCAGGACTTGGAGCTGGAGCAAGGTGAGTGCGTCGTCGACCGATTCGGTCACCTGTACCGAAGCGTCCTCACTCAGGTACGGCAGGCGTTGATCGTGATCGAGCAAGGCACGCAGATCCTCCTCAGGAACCACGACGGTCAGTTCCGACTCCTCCTCGTCCAAGGCGCGGACCAGGAGGGTACGAGCGGCGCCGTCAGCACCTGGGCCGACGATACCGAGCCCGGGGGTGTGGGCCAGGTCGATCAGCGTCAATTCCGGGGCATCTGGCTCGTCCGAGCCGGTGGCTGAGGGCGGTGGTGACGCGGGCACGGCCACGGTGGCGTGCTCCTGCTCGTCCTGCTCCTCGACGTTCTCCTCTGCTTCGGGCAGGTCCTTGCGGCGCTCGAGCGCCATGCCTCCCACGATCCCGGCTGCTCCGGCGGTCATCGCCAGGACCAGGCCTCCGGGCAAGGACAGACCCACCGTCGGGGCCGTGTGTTCTGGGGTGGCCTCTTCTTCAGGGCCAGAGTCCTCGCCATCCGGGGGCTCAGGTTGGGGTGGGGGCACGAGGACGCTGTAGGAGATCTCCACCCGACGTTGCTCAGCATCGTCGGCGGAGTCGAGCAGGGACCTGTCTCCCTCGCCTCCCACCTCGATCATGGTGTCCTCACCCAGGTGCGTACGCAGAACATCGGCGACCGCCTGCGCACGTCGCTCGGACAGGTCGAGGTTGTAGGCGGAGTCACCTGCCGCGTCGGTGTGCCCGGTTACCACGATGGGCAGCTCTGGAGCGCCGTGTTCGTCGATCAGGTCGGCGGTGGCCTGTACGTCCTCAGCCATGGCTTCGGTGAGGGTGTCGTCGTCGTAGCCGAAGTCGTCGATGAGACGGCTGCGGTCCACGACCATGGGTTCGGTCGCCTCGGAGAACTGTGCCTCGTCCTCCTCGTCATCCTGCGGTTGTTCAGTAGCCACCACAGCGGTGGTGGGCACTGGTGCGGCATGAGCGAGGGCGGGCGCGGTAACGGTGCCCAGAGTCGTGGCGGCGAGCAGTTGAAGGGGACGCAGAGCCTTCGACCGGAGGGGGCGTTGGCGGAGCTTCCCGATCATTTCGGCGGCCAGCACCACCAGGTACAGGCCCCACAGGGCCCAGAGCGCGACGATCAGCGCGGCGATGCCCACCCCCGTGGGCAACCGTCCGCTACGCAGGTGCACCTCCCAGGTCAGGAGGGACAGATCCAGGCTGGGCCAGGGCAAGGTGGTCGCCAACCACGGCAGCCCGACCAGGAGGACAAGAGTGGTCGTGAGCGCTGCGATCCGACGCAGGCGTAGACGTGTCATGGATGGCCTCACGGAGAGAAGGGGTCGGCTTCGGTGACCGGGGTGGCGCTAGCGGTACCTGCGGCGGTGCGCGCGCCCACTGGCAGCAGTCGGAAGACGAAGGTGGTTTCCGCTGTGACGGTGACGACGTCGCCGTCCACAGTCGCAGAACCCTGGACACCGGCGTCGGTGAGGAAGGCTTCGGCCTCTGAGGTCGCCGCAGCAGGATCCAGGCTCACGGTGCCATCAGCTCGGTAGGCGGCCAGGTCGATCTGTTGCGCTCCGGCTCGGGCCGCTTCCTGGGCGAGTTGTAGGTTGCGGTTACGTTCGGACAGAGCGGCGCCGACGTCGAGAACGAAGGCCACCAGCAAAAGCAGGGCGCCGGCCATGACGATCAGGAACGCCGTGGCCTGACCGGAGTCGTTGGTGTGGGGGCGCTCGTTCATGTACTGCTCCGGTAGCTATCGACCACCGAGGCGGCGGTTCCCTCGATGGTGCGGCTGCCAGGGATTCCGAGGCCGCTCAGGTCGGACAGATCCGTTGTGCAGGTGAGTGTGACACGCACCGTGGCCCCGGGTTGAAGGCCGCCGGTGTCCACGGCCAGGTCGTAGGTGGCGCAGCTGAGCTCGTGCGTACGCGCCGCGTTCGCTGCGGCGGCTTCGGCCGCCGTGTGGGCGGCGGCGGGGGTGCGTTCCAGAGTGGCGGCACGTGCTGCGGCAGCGGCTGCGGCGTCGGCGGCTGTGCCCGCCGAGACGATGCGGTGGGCCAGGAGCACCAGCAAGGCGATGAGGATCAGCAGCGGTGTGAGTAGGGCGAGTTCGGCCGTTGCCGAACCTCGGTCTTGTGCGATCCGGAAGCGTTTCATGGGCCATCTCCACCGGGCGGGGTGTGGTGTTCGGTGGGGCCGGAGATCTCCGTGTGCACGGGCAGGATCAGGCCGGGGATCATGGTGGGCACGTGCGCGTTCACCTGCACCGTGGCGGTGGTGGCGGTGCGGTCCACGGTGATGGTCATGTCCTGGAGGAGTGCGCCACGCAACTGGTCGGCGACCTCTTCGGCACGTGTGTGCCCCTCGGCTTCGGTCGCCTCCACTGCCCGAGCCGAGGCCTGGCCGTGTTGGGCGATGGTCTGGGCGACGTGATCGGCGTGGGCCCACAGGGCGATGTGGACCACGAGCATCAGGAGCAGCAGCATCAGCGGAGTGGCTACGGCCAGCTCGGCACTGCCCCGGTCACGTTCGGGGTCTGTGGGGTGGGGGGTGAGGCCGCGCATCGTGGATTAGCCCAAGGTGATGGACTCGGCCCATCCCAGCACGGTTTCGGAGATCAGGGCCAAGGCTCCCAGGGCCAGGATGACCAGGGTGGCGATCACGGCGACCGCCTCGGTGGAGTATCCCTCATCGGAGGAGAGGTGTCTGCGGCTCCGCTTGGAGCGGTGGAGGAAGCTGAGCATGGTCGTCTCCAACCTTTCCGGGACGGGGGTTCACATACCGGTGAGGACGAGATGGAGGGCGGGGTAGCCGATGAGGATCAAAAAGCCCGCGAACATCAGCACTACGGGCAGGCTCATGCGTTCGGTGGCGGACTGGGCATCGGCTTCCAACTCCGCGAGGTGTTGCGTACGCAAACTGGTGGCTTTGGCCGACAGGCTGGCGCGCACTCGGGCACCGTCGGCTCCGGCCAGGCGCAGGCTGGCGGCGAGTTCGGTGGCGGCCGGGACCTGGTAGCGCTCCCCCAGATCCTGCAGGGCGCTCCACGGGGGTTCGTGTCGCAACGTGGCGCTCTGGAGCGAGGTGCGCAGGCGCTTCATCGCCCAGGTGTCGGCAGTGCGGGTGGCGTCGTTCAGTGCGCCGTTGACCCCGGCTCCCCCGGCCAGGGCGATGACGACCAGGTCGCACACGGCGGCCACCGTGTGGCGCATGTGGTCGGAGCGCTCACGTGCTTGGTCACGGATTTCCAGATCGGGGGCGGTCCACAGCACCAGCGCGAACACCATCCATGCGCCCATGGCCCACGTAGGGGCCAAGGACATGCCCGCTGCGACCAGCATCATCCCGACCACGGGCGGGACGAGGAGACCCAGCACGGCCATGGCTGCCTTCTGGGCGAGGTAGTCGCTCGCCGCGCGGTCGCAGGCCGCGAGGTGGGCTCGGGTGCGGTGCGTGGGCAGCCCCAACGCGGCCAGCACCGGGATGCCGGGGGCTCCGAGGGTGCGCGACCACCCTGTACCGACGGGCCGTTCGGCCTGTGTCTTGGGTTCTGTCGGGGCGGGGTCCTGGAGTCGTTCGGTCAGAGAGGGACGTGTCAGACGGGGTTGGGCCACACACCACAGCCCTGCGGCCATCAAAGCTCCCCCGGCCGCTGCGAATACCACGGTCTCGTTCACGTCCTCGCCTCCTGGGATGTTCGGGGCCGCGCCAAAGCGCGGGGACCGAGGTCGGTACGGGAGAGGCGGGAGAGCCACACCAGTCCGAAGGCCCACAGGCCACCGATGACGAGCAGGACGAGGTGCCCGAGGCCGGTGCCGTAGGGTGCCAAGTAGTCGGCGTTGAGCACCGTGAGGCCCACGGCCAGGGCCAAGGTGGTACCGGCGATGATGCGGGCAGAGGTGCGTACCCGTGCGCGGGTGGCGGCCACGCGCACCAGCATGGCGGCCTGCTCCCGTGCGGTACGGGCGAGGTTGGAGAGCAGGTCGCTGAGGTCGGCCGCCTGGCGGGTGGCCGCGGTGGACAAGGCCGCGGCCACCAGGTCGGCGGTGGGGACGCCCACCGCGGTGGCGAAGTCATCCAATGCCCGCTGCGGTGGCGTGCCCTGTTGCAGGTCCTCGGCCAATCGAGCGATCTGAGAGCGAATCGGGCCGGGGGCGGTCGGGACGGTATTGATGATCGCCTGGTGAAGTCCGGCCGCGCCCTCCATCAGGTCGCGGACCTGTTCGGTCCACACGGCGACCGCCTCGACCCGAGCGACTTGTTCGGCATGGGCCCGATCGGGGCCCAGCAGACCGGGGAGCCACCACACACCGGCCGCGGCCAGGACCGCGGCCACCGGCCATCCGGTCACCACCCAGCACACCACCCCGGCGATCACGACGGCGGACAACCGAAGAACGTGCCCACGGTTCAGACGTGACAGGAGCTCGTTACCCCGGGAGCGGTCTTGGTCGACGACGATGGCGCACGCCAGAGCAAGGCCACCCCCTACCGCCAGCCCTCCTCCCACGGCCAGGACGACGTCGAAACCGGTCATGGGCGCTGTCCGTTCAACGCCGGCGAGCCCATCAATTGGGCCACGTCGAATCCTGCCCGAGCCAAGGCCTGTGCTGTGTCCGGGCTCGGCGGGGCCGGTTGGCCATCGACCCGGTAGATCTCGTTGGAGACCACATGGGCACCGTCGGATCCGACCACCTCACGGACGCTGGTCACACGCCGGTTTCCCTCGGGGGTGGCATCGATGTGCACCACCAGATGGACCGCCGAGGCCACCAGCAGCGAGGTGGCCTCCAACGGCAACCGTTCGCTGCTCAGCGCGGCGTAGGCGCCGAGCTTGGTGAACGCCCCTTGCGAACCGGCGGCGTGCAGGGTCGTCAAACTTCCGTCGTTGCCTTGGCTCATCGCGGTCAGCAACGGGATGGTCTCGCTTCCGCGGGTCTCCCCCACGATGACGCGATCCGGGGACATGCGTAGCGCGGCTCGCACCAGGTCGGCGACGGTGATCTCGCCCCGACCCTCGGTGTTGGGTGGGCGTGCGTGTAGGGCGACTGTGTCTGGATGTGCCTCCACGTCCCGTTCCAAGGCAAGCTCGGGCACGTCCTCGATGGTGACCACCCGTTCCTCGGGTGGGACCTGCGCAGCCAGGGCGCGCAGCAGGGTGGTTTTACCGGCCCCGGTCCCACCGGAGATGACGATGTTCCTGCGAGCACGGACCGCTGCGGTCAACAGCTTGTCCAGGAGGGTGTCCAGGGTGCCCAGGCGACGCAACTCCCCCAGGCCCGTGGTGCGGTAACGGTGGCGGCGGATGGACACGGCCGGCTGGTGGGAAACGTCCAGGATCGCGTTCAGCCGGGACCCATCGGTCAGGGGCATGTCCAAAATGGGAGCGGCGGCGTCAAAGCGGCGTTCCCCTGCCGGGGAGTCGGCGGCGATGCGACGTACGAGAGCCACGAGGTCCTCGGGGCTGTCCACGATCGGGGGCAGATTCGCGCGTGTGCCATCCGCATAACGCACCCACACGGTGGTCCCGGTGAGGTTGAGGTTCTCGATCTCGGGATTCTCCAGCAATCCCTCCAAAGGACCCAGCCCACACACCCGCGCAACGACCCGGCGCAGAATCTCGTCTTCTACCTGTGCTTCCAGGACTTGGACGCCACTGGTGAGAGCTCGGCCGGCTCGTTCGTCCAGCACCTGGCGGGTCAGGCGACGCACACGGGCACGCTCGTTCCCATTCGAGCGCGTGTCCTGCTCCGCCGCCGATTCCAGACGCCGGGTCACCTCAGCGTTGACCTCGCGTATCTGGTGGTCGTAGCTGTCCTCGTTCTGTGTCACCACGCCTCCTCTGTCTCCACCCGTTCCAGGTGTGGGGAGTCCTCAGCACGTGCGATAAGCGTGTGGGCGAGTTCTCGGGCGGCTTTGATCAAAGGGCGGCGGTGGATACGAGGGGGGTCGGCTCGATTCGCCAAGAACGCGGCCGCCTTGCGGTCTCTGGGTAGACGCGCCCAGACCGGCACTCCCAGGGCCGAGCTGATCTCTCTGGAGGAATGTTCCGCGCCGAGAACGGCCGCGCCAATCGGCGGTCCGTTCTGACTCGACCAGCCAGAACTGGCTTCCTTGACCCGTTTGAGTTGGGCGGCGCCCCCGGTGGTGACCGCTACTGCGAGGTCGGCTGCTCCCAGCAGTGCGGCCGAGGCCCCTTCCGGGCCGACCCGACCCAGATCCACGACGGTCACCCCATCGCGCAGGGCTTTGGGGTTCTGGGCCAGCAGTTCCAGGGCAGCAGTGGTGCGCTCGGCCGTGGACGGGGCCACACACACCCGTGTCCCGCCCGGCAACACCTGGGTGGAGGAGAACAAATCGGGTCGCTCATGGTCCTGTCCGCTGCGGCTGGCCGCGGCCAGATCCACCACCCCGGGCCAGGGAGGCACATCCCACCAGGCGGCCACGTCACCCCCGGCGGCGTCGGCCTCCACCATCCGCACCGGGTCGGCCGAGGGCCACGACCCGGCCAACGCCAGGGACACGGTCGTCACCCCCGGGGCTCCGGACAGGGAGAACAGCGCGATCATCATCCCTGGTCACCTCCGTGGGCGGTGTGCACCAGGGAAACCTCGTCAGCGGCGGCGGCACGCGCCAGTTGGGCTGCGTAGGTGCCCTCGACCACCAGGTCAACGAAGACCTCTCCCCCACCGGCTTCATCGGCGGCGGACTCGAGGTTTTGCACACGGGCCGGAACGGACTGATCGGCACCCTCACCGGTCAACACCACCGTGACCTGGGCACCGTTTCGAACAGAGGAGGGAAGGCGCCCCACAGGTAGCTGCACACCGACCACGGCCTCGTCTCGAGCCAGATGTTCCCCTTCGGCTCCCAAGACATGTTCGGACAGCACCGCTCCGTCCGCTACCGGGGTGGTCACGGTCGCACCAACCACCTGGTCGATGTCTCCCAGGGTCGGAATGCTCTCCGCTCCAGCAATCTCGACGAGGCGCACATCAGCAGCGTCGATCTGATGGGCGGCCGGCAGCGCCGTGGCCGCCACCAGCACCGGAGAGCGTTGGTCCACCCGGTCCAACGCCACGACCGACAAGGACGCGCCGACCACCATGAGTACCGCCGCGAGAAGCCCCATCCGCCATCGGCGTGTGCGCGCCCGCAACCGCAAGGGAGAATGCTCCTGTGCAGCACCATTGTTCGTTCGTTCGTGTACCGCCGTCGCCATTACGGTGCGCTCCTCACGTGACCACTCCCGAGGACTCGATCACCCGCACGGAGGTAGAGGTCTCGGTCATCAGTGAGGGCAAGCTCCCGCCCTCTCCGCCGGAACTGGTCCACTCGGTCTCCCAGGAGATCTGCGCGCGTACATCCACCGTTCCGGTCGTGGAATAGGTGTGGCCGCAGTCGGGGGAGGACTCCTCCGGAGCATGCATGGCCGAGTCGTACGGCGTGCCGGCACCGTCGCAGTCCACGGCCATGCCGTCACCCATCTGCCAGGTCACCGATGTTGGTGTCGCGGTGACGGTCACCGACCCGCCGGGCACACTGGCGGTGGCGCTCTGTTCCTGCCAGTGGTCGGGGTCGATCCACGTCCACACCGGCACGTGCACCAGTACAGGGGTGTCCGTGTTGGGCGACATGGAGATCGCCGGATCGTCCAGACTCAGTGACGCGCGGGCCTGGTGGGCTATCGCCTGGAGATCGACGCCCTCGTCCTCCTCTTCTGCGTCCACACGCGGACCGGAGGTACACCAGGCGCGTACGCCGTCATCATCACACGGATCGACGGCTTCGGTCTGTTCCTGCGGTGGGGTGTGGTCCCCACCGTCGCTGGGCGGTTCTGCTGGTATCTGGTCCTCGGACTCGGCCGTGACATCACACCCTGGGCCTCCGTCGGTGCCGCATTCGGCTCGACCAATGAAATCGTCCGCCGAAGCCGGTGAACTGACGGAAAAGAGAAAGATCAAGAAGACTACGAGTGTCAAGTACTTTCTCAGCATGAACCCGACTCCCATATACGCAGCTCAGCGACCATCCAGGAGAGGCCGTCGAAAGTGACTGTCGCGTCCACCTCTCGTAAACCACTTGGGGAGTCACCCACGTCATCGTCTTCTGTGTGTTCCACCCATCCCGTGCTGTCCATGCAGTCTTGGAGCACCACTGTTTCCGATGAAGCCTCGATGACTTCGGGAGAAAGTACTGGCTCGCCCTGCACGGAGGCGTCATCTTCCGCTGCCCCGCTCAAGGTCTGCCGCATGAGCGCCAGGGCGTCCCCGGTGGCATGGAGTTCCAGTTCGGGCGGGTCTGGTTCTCCTTCATGGGAGGCCTCGACCACCACCTCCCACATGGAGTCATAGGCATCGAGGGCGGCGTCCTCGGCAGAGATCGGAGCTTCAGAAGGGCTCGGCTCCTCGGTGGGGCCCGCCACATCGTTGCCCTGACCAGTGCAGCCCGCAATGGTGAGCCCTACACATATCCCTCCTGTTGCCAGGAGCCTCATCCTGCCTCCAATCCACCATCGGACCCTTACATGGAGTGACGAGGCTAGTACCGGACAGGTCCCATTCCAATATGTGCCCTGGGTTAAACAGCGATAGTTAGTTACTCCTATCCCAGAGGTAAGGTTTCGACATGAGGAACCAACGGTTGACTCTCATGTTCGAGCGGCTTCTCTGAAAACGCCACAAAGAGGAGCGTCTCGCCCTTCCTTAGAAACAGGCGAGACGCTCATCTTTCTGAACATGTTGTTTGCCGAGGTCAGCTCTTCAAGCAGAAACCTTCGGGACTTTCAGGTCGGCCTCATCAGGAAGCTGACTCGCCGTATTGATCAGCCAGAAGAGAGCTTCGGTGTCTTCGGCTTCGATCAACCCCGAAGAGGTGGCGAGCCAATAGGACTGGGTCGCCTCCCCGCACCAGGTCAGCACGTGAGGGTTCCGAGCCTGACACAACGCCGCTGTGGCGTGCTCGGCTACGAACTCCGCCCTGAGGCCCCCCAGTCGGGGTTGACGTTCCGCACGTCGAGCTCGGCATGAGCGGTGCGCGCACGTGGGGCAGGTAGGCCCGGCGAAGAGTGCGTTCCTGTAGGCGTCCGGAACGGGGACCGGCCGGTAGCCGTGGGTACGATGCTTCATTGATCCTGCTCTTTCCACAGGGGTTGTGCGAAGGTGTTGGGTCGTTGGGCCCGGGTGAGCGCTGCAACGCTCTCCCGGCCCTGTATTCATCCAGGCTTCACTCAGGTGATATTCCAGCTGCTACTGGTCAGACCGAAGTCGAGGAAGAACCACACCTGGCGCGCGTCGGAGAACCCGTTGTCGCCCCAGGTCATGGCGAGCAGGTTGACCATCGCCAGGCCCCGACCGTTCTCCGCGTCGAGTACCAGCCCTTCCGGAGAGTGGGCGAGATGGCTGGTGCGCCTGGGATCGGGAGCTTTCGGGCCCCCTTGATCAACACATTCCAGCTGAAGCCCGTCGTGGAACTGGCGACAGGTCAGGGTGTACCGCCCTCCGGGTTCTCCGGACCTGGAGTGGTGAAGGGCGTTACTGGCCAGTTCCGAGCCCAGCAGGGTGAACACGTACTGGAAGTCACCTGTGCCTCGGCCCGCGGCGCAGGTGTCCAGGTATGCGCGCACGAGTGGCATGAGCTGTGGTGAGGAACCGAACTCGTAGGCACGGTGGTGAAACATCTGACCGGGCCGACGGTTGAAGTAGTGCCGCCGATCGGTGGGGACCAGGTCCCACAGCGAAAGGGTGACTTCCGGCAGCGGGGGCAGCGGCGAGTGGGTGGTGCTCGGGTCACGGGTGGGGGCGTCCATGGTGGCCACGACGCGTTTTCCTCTCTCGAGGTGAAGAGTCAGGGGTTGTCCCGATGGGAGAAACTGCTCGCCCCTCGCATGGGGCCTCGACCATCGGGAGGGTCCGGGCCCTGCGTCGCACCGGATGGCGCGCTCACAGAGGCGGACTTGTGACAGGGCTCTCTTACTGAAGAGCACCGGCTCTGGGTCTGTGCCTTGCTCACCAGGTGGACCTGGAGACCACGAAGGCCACGGTTCTGCTCGCCGAGTATCAGCGCCGGCATCCGGTCCGCTGATACGTGACGATCGGCGGTTCTCTCGGCCTCACGCAAGCACCTCCAAGCGGAGCTTGGGATCTCGTGTACGGGAACTGACCACCACTATCCATGGCACTAACCTCTTTGGCAATACCCTTAGGCAATATTGCCTAAGGATTGCGCCAGTACTCCTACCCGGTAGAAGATGGCGGATGACGAAGAGAGGGGCGCCCGTGCCATCACAGACCCCAACATTCAGGCGCATGCTGTTGGGACATCGGCTACGCGAGCTGCGTACCTCCACAGGGCTGACCGCCAAAACCGTCAGCGAAGAGCTGGAGGTGGCCGCTTCGTGGGTCACCCGTATCGAGAACGGCGAACGGGGCATCCAGATCCGTGACCTGAGGCGCCTGTTCGATCTGTACGGCGTGCAGGACTCAGCGGTGAAGGAACACCTTCTCGACCTGGCTCGACAGGCGAGAGCCCAGGGATGGTGGGACCCCTACAAGAGCACGCTGCCACCCAAGTACGCCGATTACATCGGGTTGGAGTCGGCCGCGTCGCGCGTACGCAATGCGGAACTGGTAGTAGTGCCCGGGCTTCTGCAAACCGAGGCCTACGCCCGTCACCTACTCACCCACGGGATGCACGCCTTCACTCCGGAGGAGGTCGAAAGCCGTGTCGCTGTGCGGTTGCAACGCCAGCAGAATCTCCTTCGACGTTCGGATGCACACCTGGAAGTGATCCTCGACGAGTCCGTGCTGCGTCGTGTCGTGGGGGACTTCGCTGTCATGCGTGACCAACTCGCGCACACGCTCACCTGTGCAGAACAGAGCAACGTGACGCTCCGGGTTCTTCCCCTCGCCAACGGCGTTCACGCTGGAACCAGCGGGTCCTTCGTCATCCTGGACTACCCCGCTGAGGCCATGGCATCGATCCCCTACGTCGAGACCGTCGCCGGAGACCTCTACCTGGAGAAAGGGAGCGATATCGACACCTGCGACGAGGTATGGCGCTACATGGCCGACCGTGCCCTCACCGAGACCGACTCGATCATGATGTTGACCCAGACCATGAAAACCTACGAGGAGGAAGCGTCATGACCATCCCAGGCCCGGAGTGGTACACCTCCAGTTACTCCAAGAATCAGGGGCAGTGCGTCGAGATCGCACGGTTTCCCGCGCTCGTGGCGGTCCGAGACTCGGTGCGCCCCGGCGAGGAGGTCCTCGCGTTTCCGCTCAAGGAGTGGAAGGCCTTCCTAGATGAGATGAAGCCGCACTGATCCCCTCCCTGTGCAGGTAGCGCAAGACGGCAGGTACCTATCCACCGAACCAAAGCAACATCAGTTCATGGCCGGTATCGGTAGACGGCGGTCCTGTTCTCTTGAGCCCGCAACGCCTGGCGAGTGCGCTCCCATACGTCCTCGCGCAAAAGCCCTGCCACCTGATCGGGCGTATACCAGCCCACCGCGCGCAGTTCCTCGTCCTTCGGTCCCAGACCCGAAGCCACATCCGAGGCGACCGTTCCTCCATCGAAGACGAACATGATCAGGTCGTCCCACGGGGCCCGAGGGGCGACCCATTCCACACTCAGTAGCCCTTTCAGTTCCACGGTGAGCCCGAGCTCCTCGTGGAGTTCACGCAAAGCGGCTTGATGGGGGGCCTCGTTGGCTTCGACCATGCCTCCGGGCAGGTCCCAGAAGGGTTTGTAGACAGGGTCGACCAAGAGCACGCGCCCTTGTTCGTCACGGAGCAGAACCTTGGCGGCCACACGTTTGCGAGCCTGGAAGCGATTGCCCTCGGCCAGTTGCTCACGCCATGCCTCGGGGTCGCGTACGTACAAGGGCTCCTCAGCTTCCACATCATCGCTCATGTTCTCCCCGTTCAACGGCGGGGCGTCGTCGAACCACCCCGACCAAGCTCTCCTCCACCTGCTGCAACACCGTAGCGACCACGGGAACCTTTCGATACGGGCCGAGTTTCTCCATCACAGCACGAAGGTGAGTCGCGGCCACGACGGACCCCTTCACCGCCTCTGAGCCTGCGACCTGGCCAACCACCGAGGCAGCTTCTTCAATCCGTTCCTGGCCGATCAGGGCGCGTGCCAGTGTCAAGGAGGCCAGGGATCGTGCACGCACACGTTCGGGTGAGCGCAGTCGAAGCACGTGGCGTGCGTGTTCGACGGCCCCTGTGTGGTCCTTCAGGTCCTGAAGTCCTCGGGCCGCCTCGCTCGCCAAGGACGCGAAGTCGGACGGGCTCGTCCATTCCGATCGAGGTTGGAGCACGGGCACAGAGAGGAGGTGTTCGGCTTGGGAGAGGAAGGTGCGAGCGGCGCCTGCGTCACCTTGTGCAGCGTGGGCGCGGGTGAGCATGGCGAGCACGCGGCCTCGGAGAGCGGTGTCTTCTCCCCCATCCAGGTGGCGCCATGCTTGCTCTGAGGCGATCAGTGCGGCCTCGGTGTCGGCTCGATGCAGGGCCAAGTGGGCTCGACTGGCCCAGATTTGAGCGGCCAAAGTGGTGTTCTCACCAGCGTGAGCCAGGTTCAGGGCACGTTGGAAGTGTCGAGTGGCCAGGTGGTCACGTCCGGTGTCATGGGCCATCCAACCGGCCATCTCGGTCAGTCCTGCTGCGGCGATGAATGTTCTGGGGCCGCCGTCCTCCGACAGCAGGGCGGGGCCGACTCGTGAGGTGAGATAGCGCATCACCAAGGTGGAGAGGTTCGCACCGGTGGTCTGCCTGTCCACCCGGCGAAGGATGTGCACTGCTTCGGTCTCTGAGACCTGTGAGACCTGTTGCCACAGGCTCCTGGAGGTGTCGGTGGGACGTAATTGTCCCTCTACGGAAAAGGAGCGTGTGTGTGGGGGAGACGTAACCGGAGTTGGTGGTGTTTGGGCCCCATATTTTTGGTGCCCCCCAAACCCTTCGAACACCTTGTTGATACGGCCTTGGTGCTTCAGATCCACCTTGCCGGAGATGATTTCGGAGATGGTGGACTGCCCCAACCCAGTCATCCTGGCCAGGGCGGTTTGAGAGAGGTCGGTGTTCCATCGCACCAGGCGAATCACCGTGGAGGCGTCGCGCATCTCCCATGCCTGACGCATCTCGGGTAGGTCCCATACCTCAGTGGGGACACATCGGCATCCGGATCTGTGGTTTGTCGCCACCGGTCGACCACATGCCGGGCACAACAGCGTCTCCTCCCCCTGTGTCGGCACGAACCTTTCTGGATTCATCGCGGTGTCCGGACCGGGCTTGTGGGGTGAAGGAAAGGGACGCATGGAACAACGGTAACCACACCTCGACGGCAGGTCCATGTGTGCCCGAAAAAGGACTAATGGTAGCCGTGAATCCCTTCTGCCATTACCACACCTGTTGAATTTTGACCATCGGTGGCGCCGATATCTTTTATCGGCGCATCGATACCCCACTCCCCTTTCGCCCTTGACGATGGACGCATGTACAAGCCCTCGACGGGTCAGGGTGACACACCCGTAGCACTCTAGACACGTGGCCTGCCCCGTGCCGCATGCATAGAGCCATCGAAAGTGAGCAGGAAAGGGAGTTCACAGCCACTGCCCTCCTCCCCGTGTGCCACAACATCGGGGATCTGCAAGAACCATGAAATCGGAACTACGGAGGCCTGCCGGTGAGGACTTCCCCTGGCCACGTTCTGGCCGTTGGGTCTGGCAGCTTGGACAGTACGATCTTGGCCCGCTTCTTTCACTCCTGTGGGGTTCAGCTCAGACTGCTGGCTGTTGCCTACGAGCAACGCCACCGTGTCGAGCTGGCCGAAGGAGGTAGAGGTGAGCGCGATGGGCACCCACGTGTGGGCCTCTGCCCGTCGTCGAGCGACACCATCATCCCCGACTCACACCAGGCCAAGCCCCCCTGCACCCGCATCAGCTCCCCCCTGCCTTTGATGCACGAAAGAGGCCGACCATGGAGCTGACGGCATCGCCACGACCACACCGCCACGCTCCCCTCTCCCCGCTCCGTGCTGCTTCCAGATGCCCGTATCTGCAGGAGGCTGTGTGAGTGAACCGCTCCTGACCACGGCTGTGGAACACCACGTTGCCGCCAACCCAGCATCTCCGGCCCTCAGCCACCAGGACAGAACCCTCACCTACCGTGCTCTGTGGTCGGCTTCCTCGGCGGTAGCGGCACATCTCGCCGAACTCACCACCCGCCGTCCGGGGCGAACACTCCTCGCGCTGTCGCCGGGAGCAGTGTGGGTGGCGGCCCTGCTGGGAGCCTGGCGGGCCGGAGCTGTTCCAGTACTGGTCGATCCGTCTCACCCGGCGGACCGTCTGCGGCATCTAGCCGGGGGCGCGGACGTGGTCCTGGTCGAGGATGTCGCCTGGGCTCGGCAGTGGAGCCCCGTCGAGCCGTCGCTCGTCGACACCACATCCCTTTCGTCCCGGCCCGTGGCCGAGCCACCGTACTCTCCAACAGCCGACCTCGCCTGCGTCCTACACACTTCCGGCTCCTCGGGCCCACCCAAACCAGTACTGCTCCCCCATACAGGGTTGGGTCACCGCATCGCTCGCCTGCGAGAGCTGTATCGCATCGACCAGAGCGATCGCGTTGCCCAGCTGGCGGCGCCGTCGGTCGACGTGGTGCTGTGGGAAACGCTGCTGGCGCTGACCAGCGGCGCCCACCTGCACATCCCCTCGGGGCGAGAGAGCGTTCCCAGTCAGGCCATGGCCGAGTGGATGCGCCAAGAGCAGATCACCGTCGCGTCGCTGACCCCCACCATGCTCGCCGCGCTGCCCGAGTTCCTCCTGCCCGCGTTGCGGCTGCTGGTGGTGGGCGGCGAACCACTGGAGCCGAAGCGGCTCGACTACTGGATCGCACGCCACCAGGTCGCCAACGCCTACGGGCCCACCGAAACCACCATCGAGACCCACGTGTGCCTGGATGTGACCGGCCACGACCCTGCTCCCATCGGCTCCCCAGTGCCCGGAGTCGAAGACGCGTTGCTGGACGACCAACACTGCCCCGTGCCTGATGGCCAGGTGGGACACCTGCATCTGGGCGGAATCGGTCTGGCCCAAGGGTATGAGGGCATGCCCGACCTCACCGACCAGGTGTTCGTTCATCTTGATGTGGACGGTCGTGGAGTGCGCCGCTTCTACCGCACCGGGGACTTGGCTTGGCGGCGTACCGACGGCCAGCTCATCTTCTCCGGCCGCGCTGACCGCCAACTCAATCTCGGCGGGGTGCGCGTGGAACCGGAGGAGATCGAGCGCATCGCGATGCGCATGCCCGGGGTGGTGGCTGCTGCGGCCGTGGTCGAACAGACCCCCGTCGGTCAGGTCCTTGTTCTGTACGCCGCAACCCCCGCTATGTCCCTGGACTCGGCCCAGGTGCGCGCGCACCTGGCCGCAGGCCTGCCCCCGGCGGCCGTCCCGTCGCGCATCCACGTGCGCCCACACCTGCCATTGACCGCGTCGGGCAAGCCCGACCCGCACGCCCTGAAGCAGCGACCTGCCCGCAACCATCCAGCCCCTTACCCCGGCGGGTACTACACCGGGCTGCCCGAGACGGTCCGCTCGTGGTGGCGCGACCTCGCCGGCTCCACCCCGGACGCTGCGGACAGCGACTTCTTCGCCACAGGTGGCACCTCCCTGGCCGCCTTGGACTTGCTGCACCGAATCAACGAACGCTACGGCACCCACATCACCGTCACCGCGTTCGTAGCAGCGCCCACCCCCGAACATCTGCGTCGCGCCCTCGCCCGTACCTGTGAAGGAGAACTGCCCGCATGAGCACACCCATCCGCGCCGCCCTCTTCGACATGGATGGGGTCCTGCGCCACTGGACCGGACGGGGCCGCACGACCGCCGAGCACAGTGCCCGTCTGCCCGCCGGCACCCTCAGACGCCTGGCCTACGGTGAGGCCTTCACCCTGGCCAACCTGGGCATCCTCACCCACCATCAGTGGCTGGAGAGCGTGCGCGCGACGCTCGTTGCCGAGTTCGGTCCCCGCGCCGCTGGTGCGGTGGATGTGTGGGCGGCCGACGCCGGAACCCTGGCCCCCGAAGCCGTGGCCCTGGTAGGCGCGCTACGAGGCCGCGGTGTGCGAGTGGGCGTCCTGAGCAACAACACCACGGGGCTGCGCTCAGACCTGGAGCGCCTGGGTTTTGAGGAGTTCGACGTGCTGGTCAACTCCGCCGAGGAAGGTGTGGTCAAGCCGAGCCCGCTGCTTTACCGCATCGCCGCTGAGCGGATGGGACATGCGCCCGAGGAGCTGTTCTTTACCGACGACAAGGCGCTCAACGTCACCGCGGCCCGGTATGTGGGCATGCGCGCCGAGCGATACACCACCCCGATATCCCTGTCCGCCCAGCTCTCGACCATCGGCCTGCTCACCACCAGGAGTGGCGATGCCCCCGCTGCCTGACCTGCCCGCCGGGTTCCGGTGGGGCCCGCCCGGCCGCGACGCCGGCATCATCCCGGTGCAGGTGCCACCGTCGGAGGCCCGCGCCCATCGCTGGGCGGCGGCCCTGACTCTGTACGGGACCGTGCACCCGGCCCCCGCCACCGTGGTTGACCCGAGTGGTGTGGTCGCCGCCCTCGCCCCGGTGCAGTACATCGGCCGCCACGCCGCCCTCGCCCTGGGGCGTACCTACAGGCCCGTTGCCACACTCGAGAAAGCGGCCCGTGCGGCGCCCGACGGTGGCAGCCTGCTCGTGGTCGCCCCTGCCCGGGCGTGCACGCTGGGCGGCGTGATCACGGTGACGCGGGTCTGCGCGCGGCGATCAATACGCCTGGGGTGGCTTACCGGCGTAGACACCCCAGCGGTGTCCTTCGCCCTGGCCAAGATCCTCGCCGACCGGTGGAGTCTCCCGTGGCGCGGGCAGGTGTTGGTGGACGGGATCTCTGGCACCGCACACAGCCAAGGCACGCCCGTACCGCTCCACGAGGCCGTGGACGGCCGATGGCAGCACCTGCTCATCGACGCGCACGGCAACAGCGCTCACGCGTTGGCCGGCGACCTGAGTCTGTGCGGTCTACTCGGTGAACGCGAACATCACCTTGACGGGGTGCCGGTGCCCGGCGGGTGTGCCGACAGTCGCTGTCGGGCCGCCGGGCCGCTCCAGCCCCTGCCCGTGCGAGAGTTGCGCGCCCGGGTGCTGGGGCTGCTCGTGTGCAGCGCCATGACCCTGGACCTGCGCGAGCACTACCCCACGAATGTGTCCCTGGGCCTGGCCGCCGTGGAGGCGGCCGCCGCGCACACACTCGGCCTGTCCCGCCAAGACGCGAACACCACACAGAACGAACCGGAGCTGACCGGACGGCTGTGGGCCGGTGGCCATGCTCAGGGCACGGTGGCCGGCTGGCTTAACCAGGACACCGACCACTGCGGCATTGACGGCTCCTATCTGCTGCTCGGCGACCCCGAGGCCGCCCATCCCCAACCCGGTAACACTTCGCTCACCCACACCCCTTGGCCCTGTGGGCGC
>Ga0079226_10000536_pt1 | contig 26850 bp, 15 predicted proteins | sample Poulit2014_FD_76345 | JGI IMG/M metagenome (GOLD analysis project Ga0079226, IMG submission 76345) | Agricultural soil microbial communities from Georgia to study Nitrogen management - Poultry litter 2014 | ecosystem: Environmental > Terrestrial > Soil > Agricultural land | place: USA: Georgia...
CTGATGCCCCTTTGTTTGTCAGTTTTATTCGCTTATATGCTGTTTCCTGCTGCGGTAAAGCTGGAAGACTTCGGCCTTCCTCGCATTGCTACTAATTTACTGCTGATTGTTGGTTCTATTATCTTGGCTGCCAGTATTATCTACGGACTAACACTGCTTATCATTACTTTCACAGATGACCTGCCTCATATACAAGAACAGATAAATAGTAATATCACCCAATTTCGATGGGCCCTGGGGCGTACCTTTGGGGTAACAGCTGAGCAATTGGACGGCGTTATTGAAAGCATTAAGGGATCAGGGCAGTATATATCACAGCTCTTTATTGGATCGGCCAACACCATTCTTACCGTAGGTCTTATTCCTGTATATACTTTTCTATTGCTATTTTATCGCAATAAATTTCGTTCTTTCGTATCGATGCTTGTTCCCGAGGAAGAGGAAGAAACGACTCAAAACATTATTGAGCAAGCTGCCAAAGTAGTCCCAAATTATATGAAAGGGCTATTTATCGTCTTTTTCATTCTTGTGGGTTTAAACACGCTGGGATTCTATATTATTGGCATTCAATATGCGTTGTTAGTAGGGGTTATTGCCGCTATTTTTAACCTCATTCCCTATTTGGGAACCATCATTGGTTATGTCCTCGCCTTTATTTTTGTGCTGTCTACCCAAACGCCAACCCTGGCACTGGGCGTTATAATTCAGTTTTTTATCGTTCAATTCATTGAGAATAACCTTCTTACGCCGAATATCACCGGTTCCTATGTTAAGATTAACCCGCTTGTCACTATCCTGTCCCTTATTGCCGGCGGTATGATCTGGGGACTTCCGGGTATGTTTATGGTCATTCCTTATCTGGCTATCCTAAAAATCATCTGTGAGAATAAGGAAAGTCTGAAACCCATCGGGTATTTGCTTGGAACCAAAGGTACTGAGGAGCACAGTCTGACCTTTGCTTCATTTACAAGCAGCATGAGTTCAAAAGAAGAAGAGTAACCATCAGCCTGTATTTATCACAAAAAAGGCCCTTTATTAAGGCCTGAAAATAAAACTGGGTGCCAATGCTAAGAACTTTCCGTATACAATACCCAAACCACATCCATTAGGTTATTGTCGGTTGCCCCTGTTTTTAGCAAAGAACCGGACTGCTGATGAAAATGATAGGAATCATTATCCTGCAAATAATGAGCAGCATCCAGTCCTTTGCTTTGGGCTTCATACAACGTATGTCCATCGACAACGGCACCAGCTGCGTCTGTTGGCCCGTCAATCCCATCCGTTCCGGCACATAACCAGGTAATCCCTTCCTCTCCTGCAATTTCTGTTAAAGCCCGGAGCGCCAGCTCCTGATTCCGCCCCCCTTTGCCGCTACCCGTAACATTGACGGTACTCTCTCCATAAAACAGAAATAGCGTTGGACTTGCGCTTATTTTAACTTGCTTAATTGTGTCACCTACCTGAGAAACCACTTCCGAAACAGGCCTGTTGTAGGGTTTCTCTCCTATTACACATTCCAGACCGTCTTCTTCGGCTATCATCGCTGCTTCTTGGGCAAAGTGCTCAGCAGAACTTATTACAGATGAGTGATGGTCATCTAAATGATCATTACCAACCCTGCTTGCCTCCCCTTTTTTATTTTCAACAAAATCTCGTAAGGATACCGGCAGTTCATCCCAAATACCATAATCCTTTAATATTTTGAGAGTATCGCTGTGATTATAGTCTCCTGGTATCGTTAATCCGCTCCCTACGGTTGCCGGATCATTGCCGGGAACATCTGAAATAACTAAGTCTGTCAGGTGCACCGCGGAAGGCATCATCTCCAGCAGTCCTCCGCCCTTGATGCGCGAACAATATTTGCGGACGGTATTTATTTGTTCAATAGCTGCACCGGAATGATTTAACAGTTTGAATAATTGATTAAGATCATTAACAGAAAGCCCTTCAGCCGGATAACAAACCAGTGATGAGGCCCCACCTGATATCAAGCTAATCACCAAGGCTCTATCGGGAATCTGTTGAACGAAATTGGCAAGTTTCTTTCCGGCAACCATACTCTTTTTATTGGGCAAGGGATGTGATCCCTCCATTACGATATCAGCTGAACAATCCAGCGATTCACCTACGGTTGGACAGATAACCAAACTGCTATCAATACGTTCCCGCAGCGTCTTCGAAATGCCCTGATACATCGGCACTGCAGCCTTACCAGCAGCCCACACATAAATCGGAAGCTCAGATAACTGATAGTCTCTATCTGTTATACTTAATTTTTTACCGTCTATAGTTAAACTCTCCCCTACAACCTGCAAGGGTGCGCACACGTCCAGCGTGCTCCGGAACAAATCTTTAAGATAGTTTTTAGCATCCATAGGCCATTTAGCTTTATGAAGTTAATACTACCATAACCCACAAGATATTTTATCAGAAGCAAAGTATGAATGCCCGTTTAAGACTCTCAATAATAAGATCTTCAGATTATTCCTGATTTACAACTTATGATGGAAGAACATTATTATTACGTTTTTTGTCTAATATTGGTTCAATACTTTCTTTTAACTTTATTAATCATGGGGTGAAATCTTTTGTATAAGATGCACTATATGTTAGCTTTTGAAGTCAGGAATTGGCAATAAAAAAGATGTCCTCCATGCAATTTTTTTCCATTTAACGCAAAGGGTAAGCAGGTCAATATGCTTATATCAATATAATCATTCATTAATTAATGCTTGATGAGCCGCTTCGGAGGTATTGTTGCTATATTAAAGGCCTGTTTTTAAACGCATCACTCATCTTTTATATCTATATTTTCTTTGAGCTCTTCCAGTGAAAACTCATATTAAGCAGTATAACTACGGATAATTAGTTATAGAACTTTCGAATTAGTTGAAAATTCTATATATACCAGCGCATTATCCCGATAAAGTGCTCATTTTTTAGATTTATCTCAAAAAGAGCACATAGTTATTAAGTGCAAAGAAAAATGTCAGAGCTTTTTACCATCGAATGCGCTTACTGAATAACGTGGCATTATGATATCAGCAAAATGTTCATCAATCCATTTTAAATGAGCCTTTCCGCTAATAAAGGGATACATATATTCAACTATGCTATTCTCTTGTTTCTTTTGCTATTCTTCCTGGCCCCGTCATCTTGGGCACAAGCTTCAAACAATTACCAAATTGACGCTCCTTTCGTGGTTTTAAACGGACGAAATGCGGAGATAACGGTGAAAAACGCGGAAGGTATTATAGACAAAGAAGATTCATCAAAATATGTAATCAAAAGTGAAGGCAAAACGTACACAGGAAAATACGCGGAGGGGAAACTTGTATTCAGCGACATTGAGATCCCAAACAGTGGTTCCTCGACCCTGGAACTTCTAAGCAATGGTACTATCATTGATTCCGCTGAGACCCGTTCTATTCCCGGCTGGCTGTCAGTCTTACCCCCGCTGATTGCTATTGGGTTAGCTCTCATCTTTAAAAGAGTTATTCCTGCTCTCTTCCTTGGGGTCTGGGTAGGCGCCTGGATCGCTGCCGGCCTATCTCTGTTTGGACTGTGGACCAGCCTGCTGGCTTCATTTGCTACTTATGTTCAAAACGCTATGGTCAACCCCGATCATGTAAGTATTATCCTGTTTTCGCTGATGATAGGCGGCATGGTAGGTATTATACGTAAAAACGGAGGAACACGCGGAATCGTAAATAGCCTGATCGACTGGACTTCTACTCCCAAACGCGGACAGCTGAGCACTGCTGTATTAGGTATTATCATTTTCTTTGATGACTATGCTAACACGCTTATTGTTGGTAATACCATGCGCTCTATCACTGACAGGCTGCGTATTTCCCGCGAGAAGCTGGCCTATATCGTTGATTCCACCTCTGCACCTGTCTCCTCTCTTGCCCTCGTTACCACCTGGATTGGCTTTGATGTCAGCCTTATCAACGAGGCAATATCCACCATTGGAGGGCTGCAACTATCGGGCTACGGCATATTCCTAGATTCAATATTATATCGCTTTTATCCCCTGATGGCCCTGCTTTTCGTCTTTGCCATTGCTTTCACAAGTCGGGACTTCGGCCCTATGTTAAGGGCCGAACGGCGTGCGCGTAAAACCGGGAAAGTCATTGATGACGATGCTCAGATAGACGAAGCAGCTATTGACGGGGAAGGCCTAAATCCTAAAGAGGGAAAGCCCCAACGCGCATTCAATGCCGTCATTCCAGTGATTGTTTTAGTATTCGGAGTTCTCACGTTCCTGTACACTACCGGGGCTGAAGCAGCAGGTGCTGACGCCTCGATACGGGAAATTATCGGCAATGCGGATTCTTTTGCAGCTCTTATGTGGGGATCTCTCCTCAGCGTGATTGTAGCTGCCATAATGAGTATTGGCCAGCGAATTCTTTCACTGGAAGAAACCGTAGAGGCATGGTATGAAGGGCTTAAATCAATGCTTTTTGCAATGATCGTATTGCTTTTAGCATGGTCACTGGCCGAAACAACGGAGGTATTGCATACGGCAGAGTTTTTAGGATCTGCGCTAAGTGAAACGATTTCCCCTGGCTTTATTCCTGCCATCATTTTTGTTTTGTCCGCTCTCATCTCTTTTGCTACGGGTACAAGCTGGGGGACAATGGGCATCCTGATGCCACTGGTCGTCCCACTGGCATGGGATGTAATGCAGGCCAACCATATGGCAACACCCGAATATTATTATATTCTCTATAACTCAGTCTCCTGCGTACTGGCAGGATCCGTCCTCGGCGACCATTGCTCCCCCATTTCGGATACTACCATTCTTTCATCTATGGCCTCCGGCTGCGATCACATTGCGCACGTAAATACTCAAATGCCTTATGCCCTTTCTGTGGGCATTACCGGGTTACTTCTGGGAACCATCCCTACCGGTTTCGGCTTCCCATGGTGGCTGTCCATGATTGTTATAAGTATCGTTTTAATTGCCATCCTCTATTTTTATGGTAAGCCTTTAAATGTGGATAAAAACTCTGCAGCGGTTTAAACGTTAGCATACTAATAGAACCCTTTGCAAAACCCGGTGTCATTGCGAATGGAGCGATCCCGGCGGTGGCCGGGAGAGCGAAATGTGGAAATCTCCCAACGTGAGGGGATCACCGCGCCACGAAACCCACGGGGCTCGCGATGACAGGTTCTAATGAGATGGTTTTGCAAAGGGCTCTAATATTAGATTGCTGCCATATATAGTATCATTCAAATCGATTAAATTTGGACGATTGATTCCACTGGATCCCAGCTCTTTCTGACCATTTTTATGCTAAAAACATATTGCTTGCAAGCATCGGGACTTTATATATTCTCATTTACTACTCCCCATTCTTCTATTCGTTCGTAATTATAAATGAGTACTATTATCCTCATATTCTAAAACCGTATCCTTTATAAAGCGAATATATTAGCTGATCTACCTCTTTATATATAAGTAAAAATTAAAAAGGTATAAATGAAGGGAATATTGATAATTCCGCTTCAATCTCCCTAAACACCATCTTTTAGGTAGCCTGAAGATGTATTAAAACTATTAACTTTCCTTTGGTTTCAAATAGATACTGCCCTATTTTTGGAACATCTTACGGGATTATTCCTATAACCTATTGTCTGAAATCAAATTAATGAAATTTAATATTATTATGAGTAGATTAAAGAAAGGTACAGCTATAGTAGTTTGTCTGAGTCTCTTTGCGTTTATGTTTCAAGGTTGTAAAAGCTGGAGTAAGACTGCGAAAGGTGGCACTATTGGCGCCGGTGCGGGTGGATTAGCTGGAGCAGTCATTGGAAAAGCAGCCGGAAATACCGTGACAGGAGCGATCCTTGGTGCAGCCGTTGGCGGAGCTGCCGGTGCGGCGATTGGAAACTATATGGATCGCCAGGCCAAGGAAATGGAAAAAGAGCTTGATGATGCTGAAGTCGAACGTGTTGGCGAATGTATTAAAATTACATTCGATTCAGGCATTCTGTTTGATTTCGATTCCTACGCTCTGCGGTCAGCATCTAAAAATAATATTAATGAGCTTTCTTCAATCCTCGAAGATTATCCCGATACAAAGGTAATGTTTGCCGGTCACACTGACAGCGTGGGGGATGCCAGTTACAATCAGGATCTTTCAGAAAAACGAGCAAAATCTGTAGCCCAATATGCTTCTACTCACGGCGTTGATAGCGAAAGAATGATCATTACTGGATTTGGTGAAAAGGACCCTGTTGCCGACAACAGTACTGAAGCCGGTCGTCAGGAGAACCGACGTGTAGAAATTGCCGTCTATGCTAACGAGGACCTCAAAAAACAAGCTAAGAACGGCAATTTATAAAACTTAGCTCTCGCAAGATATTTCAAAGCCTGTACTGTTGTAGTGCAGGCTTTTTTTATATCTGGATATATATCCACAGCCAAAGTATACATATCCGTTCCCATTTTAAAGATACCCTGTCAGTGAGTAAGAGGGTTCAAAAATATTTCCAACACGGTATTTTCATATATGCATATGTGTCATATTTTTTATATCGTATAAGTAATGTATAATGATAACTCTAAAAGTCCATGTGCTATGGATGATTTAAGAATCCTTGTTGCTATTGACTTTTCCAGCCCCTCTGCAACAGCCCTACATTCGGCCGAACGAATAGCCCAGCTTTTTGGCGGGTCCATCACTCCCATGCACTCATACCGCCCGTTAAACGAGATCTACAGTGGCCCGTATATGTTTGGTATGGGCACCACTACGGTTGAAGACTATGACAATATAGAATCTACGCTGCACGATCATCTTAGCGAATTTTCCAAAGATAATGTAGATGAAGAACTGCTGGAATCGCCGCTGGTATCGGTCGGAAACCCGGCCCAGACGATCGTAGAAGAAGCCGATGCCTACGATATGGTAGTGATGTCTTCCCACGGTCGAACGGGCTTTACCCGCTTTTTCCTGGGCTCTGTAGCTGAAAAAGTGCTACGCATCTCCCATGTTCCCGTGCTCATCGTTAATAAGGAGCGCGAAATTACCAATCTCAATCGTATACTTGTCACTACTGATTTTTCAAATCATTCCAGAGAGGCCTTCCCTTACGCTAAAGAAGTAACTCGGAAAGCCAACGCGCAGCTGGAAGTGGTTAATATCTATGCCTACGATCCTGAACACGATAATGATCCGGATAAAACCAAGGTTGAACTTCGCGAGCAACGGCTGGAGGTGCTAACCAAAGAGGAATTCCATGATCTGGGCGACCAGGTATCCTCTACTGTCATTGTCTCTACCAACACTCCTCATGAGGCCTTATTAAACTATAATTTGGACAATAACCAGGATTTAGTGATTATGTCAACCGTTGGACGCACCGGCATTGATTATCTAATGATGGGGAGCACCACCGCCAATGTGGTTCGCCACGTCAATAGTCCTGTACTCAGCATCAATCCAAAGCAAAAAACAACTTAACTTATTTTAAGAAACACTCCTTTTTCCAAACTAAGTCTTCTTATAATACTTGTTGTCCCCTTCTCTCTCGTAGCCTGCGATACAAATAGTAGTCCACCGGCGGATAAGGCTGAAAAAATCCCTGAAAAAGAGTTCTCTCCTATATCGTCAGTTGCCCCAGACGGAATATTGGAAACCGTAACCTGGAATTTAGAATGGTATGGGGCTAACAACCAAGGACCATCTGATGAATTCCAACAAACCCGGAATGTGCTCCGCGTAGTCGATTCCTTGGATGCCGACCTTTATGCCTTCCAGGAGATTTCATCTCAACAGGCATTAACCGAATTAACCAGTTATATGACGGATTATGAAGGGTTGATTGCTGAACATGTTAACTATAATCAAAAGATGGCATTTGTCTACAATACCAATGCCATAGAGGTCATTGAGAGCGGTTACATCAGTAAATCTGATGTACGAACGGAGGTTCAGGACCAATGGGATTACTACTGGGCTAACGGCCGAATGCCCCTTTTTATCGACTTTCGGTACCTTTATCCTGAAAAGAATGTTTCGGAAGAATTTTATGGCGTTATTATCCACGGAAAGGCCAATACCAGTGACTATAAGGAGTCGTATCAGCGGCGACAAAAAGCAGCAGAAGGGCTATACTACTTCCTGCAGGATCATAAGCCTAATGCCAATATTATTATGCTGGGCGACTATAATGATGATGTGGCCCAATCCATTTACTTTGAAAAACAGAATGGAGAGAAAGTATACCAAGAAACACCCTATGATGAATTCGTTGACGATACGGGCAGCTTCAGCGTTATTACGAAGATCCTTTCAGACAGCGGTGAATCGGCCTCCGTGCGTTATAAAGATATCATTGATCATATTACAATGAGCAACGAGCTCTTTGATAACCTCATAGACAGCAGCGTCGCCGTTTATTACGCACCGAAAGGTTATATTTCTGATTATAGGAATACCACCTCCGATCACCTGCCGGTATGGGCCAAGTTTGATCTGACTAAGAACTAATCCCAAAATTAGTCCAAATCTGGTATAGACTACTTCTCTTCAAAATAATGGATCATAGTGTACTCTTTGGCAAATTCATTTCCTTACCCCATTCCCACTTACCTTCTTATATTGTTTTTGGATTAAACAAATAATTTTTGCTTAATAGCAAATTCAGTAAAAACAAGATGCTGTTCTTCTACAGGATTAGAAATTACCGGGGAGACCGTAAAACGTATTTCTGATGAGGATCGCAGTGAGTATAATGAAATTCCCGGGCACAAGATTGCCGGCAGTAGGGATATCATTATTTACGATTACTTTAGCGTTACGCTGAGCATAATTTGGAAAGTTATCTAACAAGCTTTCCCGGATTTTAATCTGAGATCAACGATATTATCATTAATCAAAGTTAAAGCGCACTATAAACAGTGCTTTATGTGGATCACAGTCTTCCCCTTTTTCTTATTTGTTACCCGGCTTTTCCACTGCTTAAAATACATTTATAACCCTTCGCCTTGAAGCAGAGGGGCACGATATAAAGCCGCTTTAGGTTAATATCTACCGTAACTATTCTACCCCACTGTATGCTAAAGTGCTATTCGAATTCCAAATATTGCCTTTAGCTTGCTAACGTCCCTCTGTACTTGCTCATTAAATACCTTTCCGTTCGGCTTTTCATAATCGTATAATTGACTGTGGGTGTCCCATATACCGTACTGAACTCCAAAATCTAAGATAATGTTTCGGGACATCAGTGCGCTAAATCCACCACTGATAAAGTGCCGGTCAGAGCTATATTCTTCAGCAGGACTTGGATAATATCCATATCCGACGCGGGGAGTAAAATAATCATTTACATTATATGCCAGCCCGCCCCTGATATTGAGTACGTCTGTAAAGTTATTCCTTATTTCGCTATTAATGTCCTGCTCATAGCTGCTGGTTCCGGATTCATCATATTCAGCATCAGAATATAGCACCCCTTCCACCATAGCCGACAGCGTAAGGCCCTGTGGCATCTGATAACTAAAGCCTCCTTTTATATGTGATGGCCGTATAACATCATAAGAGGTTTCACCATTGGCATCGCCCGTATATTCAACATCATTATCCAATATGGTACTGATGTGAGTATCAAAGGTTTCATCTACCTGTATGCGGCTGGGGAATTTATAACTAAGCCCAATGTTGAGGTTTTTCTCAGGCTGATAAATAGCTCCAACCCGTGCGCTAAAAGCCTGTAATTCAGTATCAATAGTGTAGGTACTGAGGATGTTGTCAATATCAGAATAATTATTGCCCCTGTCATCAACCGGAATAATATTGCCATCATAAACGTCGTCCCGGTCTGTTTCCATAAACTCCCGTTTATAAGCGTAAGTTCCATAGGTAAACCCAATAGAGGCGCCTAAATAAAAATCCTTCATCACCTCTGCAGAAACGAAAGCTGAGTAATCCCCTACTCGTCCGCGTTCAGTCTCTTCCACATCTTGATAAATACCAGGATAATCATCAAAATTCTCCGGTTCAACAAATCGGAATATGGATACCGAACTCCCGTCTTTACGGTCATCTATGGCAAAGGCATCCCAGGCAGCTTCATTCAACAGCTCCTGATATCCTGGCCCCTGAAAACTGTACATATCGGTAATCGTAGAACGGTCATTAAAGCCATTGACGGAAAAATTCTGTGTGAAATCACTACTTTGACTGTAACCGGCGCCTATTACTAAACTTCCGCGTGTGGTAGGGAATTTATACACAAAGCCGAGGTCACCTACATCGGTTTGACTGCCAGAAAAACTGGTATTATTCCCCAGGTAACCAGCAGACTCATCCACATAGCGCGTATTCAGATCAAAGGAAATATATCCATATCTGGCCAGTGCCATAGAGGCAGGATTATCCTGGTAAGCCCCAAAGCCGGTATGGCGGGCTATTCCAGGCATAATAATGGTCTCGGCATCATAAGAGGGGAATTCAAGGCTATACCGGAGCACATCTCCGGCGGTCTGGGCCTGAACATTTACAGCAAAGCCCAGTATGAATGAAAATAATACAATTGTCCATTTCTTTGATAACCGTTCCATAACCATAGTGTTAATATTTTTAAATTGTCACGTGGATGGGGCCCTGCCGTTTACCATTCTGCTTTATCAGCGATCGCGGCTTCGTCTACTACGGACGCTTCGCCTGGTTGCACTACGGCGAGATGAAGATCGGCTTCGCGATACCGTAGACCTTGAGCGCGTGTGGCTGGGTTTGGAAGTTACTCTTGATCTTTTTGTTTTGTTCTGGGAACGGCTTTTACGGGCGGTAGACCTACTGCGTGGTCTCCTATGGCTGGAACCGCGGCTCGATTTACTTTTGAAAGTCCTTTTCAGGCGTTTTTCCAGCCTGCTTGAACCTTGACTTTTATTTCTTCTTTTACTGCTCTTTTTCTTTGTTAAACTCCGCTGGGTTTTGTTGCGAGCAGTCGCTTTTCTACGGGCCCTCTTGCTGCGGGCACGCTTCTTACGAACTTTTTGTACATCCCTTTTGCGACGTTTGTCACCTATTTTTTGAATCTGGTACCCCCGCCCGTTGGATGTTTTTCTCTTTGGTTTAACATTCTGCGAATGCATGGGCTTATCGCGGCTGCGACTCCGGCTTCGGGTTTTACTACTACTACTTCTGGATTTTATATTGCTATTTCTTCGGCTGCGTGAACGACTACGGCTACGCGTTTTCCCACGACTCCCGCTATTGCTTTTGCTGCGAGATCTCACTGTGCCGCTGCTACGACTTCTGCCAGACCTCGAACGTTTTGAACTACTACGCCCTACTGATTTGCCTCGCTTGCGAGTACGTGACCTGCCACGAACGCTACCTCCTGATTTAGAAGAACCACGGCGCCGAACCCTGGTTCGCCCTCGGCTGCTGCGAGATCGCTTTCTTGCCCTGTTACTGACACCTACATTCCGGCGGACATATCGCCTTCGGTTATGCTGTCCGGGATAAACATTATTATAATAACCGTTATAACGACCAAAATTATAATAATTATAGGCATACGGGTATCGATAATGGTAGGCAAAGGGATGGTGATAAAACGAACTTCCAAAGAAACTGTGGTAATAAGGAGATCCCCAGCCAAAAGAAAATGCAAATGAGCCTGGATAGCCGAGGCCAAAGCTCAGCCCCCATCCTCCATAAGGCCACATAGCCCAATTATATGAAGAAAAAGAAGACCAGTAGGGATTATAGAAAGAATATGGATACCCAGTGGATCCATAAAGGTTAATATTTACGTTCCCTGGATTACAGAGGCAATCTTCATACCGCTCTGCATACTCATAATCTTTGTATTCCACAGGGACATAATCATCCTCATAATATACATCATCATAACCGTCCTGGGCCGTTCGTGCGTACTGCAACTGCGTATAACAGCCCGTTAATAAAACGGCAAACAACGTTAACAGCAGTGCTTTTATGGATTTCATAATGAGTCTCCTTTTATCTTAGTTAACGACTCTTATTACTGATGTTCTGTTATTCCTCAATATCTTTACATACTAAAATAACCTATTCAAGTCCTAACAGCAATCGCATGATCATGTGAGCCTTATAACTCCCCTTTGAGCGATTTAGCGATGACCTCCGCTTTTGAGTTAACGTGCAGCTTCCGGTAAATATTACGTATATGAGCCCGCACCGTATCGATGGAGATATCATATCGGCCAGCAATCATCTTATAGCTGAGTCCATCAACCAGCCCATTCACTATGTCATGCTCCCGCGGGGTAAGGTCTGAATCTTTGTTTCCTTTACTTTTTTCCTCCTGAAAATGTGAAATAACCTTCCGGGCAATCTGTGGCGACATTGGCGCACCTCCATCCAAAAGCTTCAGAATCGACTCCTTGATTTCAGGAAGCGAAGTATGCTTGAGCAAGTAACCGGAGGCCCCGGCTCGCAATGCTTTAAAAATCTTGTGCGAATCGTGATATACCGTGAGCATAATTATATCAATATCCGGATACTTTTCCTTTATCAGGCCCATGCCCTCAATTCCGGACATCCCCGGAAGCTTTATATCCATCAGGATCACATCCGGTGCCTCCTGTTCCTCAAGGTAATCCGTCATCTTCTCTACCGAATCTACCGCCAAGGGACAGCTCAGCTCATCCTGCATATCCAGATAACGCTGGATCAGATCACGAATCTTTTTATTATCTTCTACAATACCGGCTACAGCAGCCATATACATTATTCTAATTTAAGATATATTGAAAAGGACTTGCTTTCCTTTATTCGTCACCCGAATCTCAAACCCATCGGTAGTATTAAACACGATATCAGCATCAATTCGTTTCGCCCGCATTTTCATATTACGCAGACCATGACCTGTCCTTTTTCCTTCCCTGGTAACAGTTCCATTATCTTTAATACTCATTAAAAAGCGGCTCCCATCCGACGATAGTGCTATTTTTACTTCATCCGCATCGGAATGTTTCGCAATATTGTTGACAGCCTCTTTAAAAATAAGATATAAATTTTCCTTATAGGAAACCTTAAGCTTTTCATGCATTTTACCCTCAAAGTCGTACCGGATCTTCATGTCAGACAATACGTTATTTGAATAGTCCTGCATGCGGTCGGTCAGGTCTCCTACCGTATCATTACGGGCATCAATAGACCAAACAATATCATCCAGTCCGGAAACAATTTTACGGCTCTTCGTACCAATTTGCTGCAGCGGTTCTTCCATCGCATCGGCGGCATCCATTGTTTGCAGGAAGTCGGACTGCAGAGCAATCTCCGTAAGTGCCGATCCCACATCGTCATGCAGGTCGCTGGCAATACGAACCCTCATCCGCTCAATATCTATCATTTTTCTAACCCTATAATAGTTATAGATAAGGAATATTATCCCCAATAGAACCAGTAAAATGAGTGCTATAAACCACCAGCGTAACCAAAAGGGAGCTAATACTTCGAAACCAAGGCTTGCATTCTGTTTACTCCAATAGCCGTCCCCATTTTGGGCCTTAACCTCAAAGGTGTATTCCCCGGGGCTCAAAGCCGTATAGCGAACCTCTCCTTGCGAAGTGCTTTGCCAGCCCTCTCCCGAGTTTTTTAGACGATATTTATATGCTACCTGGCTGGGATTAGTAAAGTTGATGCCTATAAATGAAATAGTAATATTGCGATTATTACTGGCTATTTCGATAGGCTGGTGAGCGGAGAATTCATCTCCGGATACTTTAATATGATCGATATGCACCTTGGGGGCCGTGGAATTGCTCATGTCTACCGTCGGATCCAGCATCGTCAGCCCATCCATTGATCCAAACCATAAATTTCCGTTTCGATCTTTAAACGAAGCTCCAGTATTCATATCATTGCCCGCTAACCCCTGCTCTTCTGTTATTAATTTAAAGGCTCGCCCCTGTTCCCCATTAACCTCCCCAAATGCTTGATAGTCAAAACGAACGACCCCTTTATTCGTACCGATCCAGTAGATTCCCTGGTCGTCCTGCTCAATAAAATGACAAACCTCAGCAGGAAGCCCTTCTTTGGCGGTAAAGGTTTCCATGCGGCCATCTTTGTAGTGCGCAAGACCGCCAAAAGTAGCAAACCAGATATGGCCGGACTGATCTTTCAGCATATCCAGCACCCCATTATTCGGAAGTCCGTCCTGAATCGTAAAATTAGTAAGCTCACCATTCTTCAAGCGACTGACCCCGCCATATGTGGCAAACCATAAAGCTCCATTTTGAGCCTGTTCTATGTCAATCACAATATTACTGGCCAGCCCATCTTCTTTTGTAATTCTTTGTTTTATATGGCCGTTATATTTAAAAGTCCCATCTCCATAAGTACCCATCCACCAGCTTTCGCTACCCTGATACAGCGATAGTATTTTACTCTGCGATAACAAATATCCCTCAAAACCTAAAAACCGTTGTCCATTATAGATACTTAGCCCGCTGCGGGTGCCAACATAGAATTCACTGTTCAACTGATTACTTTTTGATGCCTTTATCCCGTAAACTTTATCACTTGCTAACCCATCTGAGGTATTAAAACTACTAAAATGCCCGGACGACAGCTTTGCTAATCCTCCTCCGTAGGTAGCTATCCAATAGTCCCCTGAACCATCCTGACTAATACCGGTAACCACATTGTTGGGCAAGCCATCATCCGTATCATAGCTTTTTAAATAAGGACCTAAAAATAAGCTGAGCCCGCCCCCAATAGTGCCAAACCATATATTCCCTTCCCGATCGTAAAGGGTACTCTGTATAATATTATCGGGCAACCCATCTTGGTTGCTATAATTTATGAAATGACCATCCTTAAAATGGCTAACTCCGAATTCGGTACCAATCCAGAGTTCTCCGGGCTTCCCTTCCGAAAGCGAAAGTATACGATCGTTAATCAGGCCTTCATTTTCAGTATAGCACTGAAAATGGTCATTCTCCATACGGCAAATTCCGGACCGCGTCCCTATCCAAAGCGTCTCATTGGTTGTGACAAGCAAATCACGTAGCTGGTTATCCGGCAATCCGTTTTCAACAGTGTATGTTCTAAAATTGCCGTCATCCAGCTTCGTTAAACCACCTGAAGTAGCAAACCACAAAACTCCCTGCTCGTCTTCAATAATATCCCGTACCTGATCTCCCCCCAGGCCATTGACCTGCCTATATTGTCTGATATTTCTATTACCATCCAAATGCCATACCCCCTGGCCATCCGTAGCAAACCAAAATCCATTGGAATGATCTTGGTAAATACTGTGGATAGTACTGTTCTGGAGCGGCTCAAGCTCAGAAATTGAATAAATACTATCGGAAGCAAACACATTAACCCCACTACCGGTTCCTATCCAAATGTGTCCCTCACGGTCTTCATATAATGCATAAATCTCGTTATTTTCAAGACCCTGCTCGGTATAATAATTTTGGAAGTGTCTGCCATCAAAGCGATTCAGCCCATAGCTTGTACCAATCCACAGATAGCCCTCGTTATCCTGCTCGAGTGCATTAACCACCGATTCACTCAGTCCATTAGCAATAGTATAGTTACGGAATGGCAAGTTTTGAGCTTGTAAACCCATGGCAGCGCACAACATCACCGTTAATATAAGGGATGTATTTCTCATAGAGGTATTATAAGAAAGTAGCTGACCATTACTGTTATCTATTCTATGGAATTTAACTATAATAAAAAAGCCCCGCCTAAACGGGGCCTTTCAATTCAGAAAGTCTGCCTTTTCCTTCAGCGCAATTTATTAGCTTTATTCTTAACCATTAGATATGAGCTATATGATTTTGTGCAAGCCATAATCAATATCAGACTTCTTGGCTGATACTTTATTTGTGAGCAGTTCGGATTAACTCATCATTAACCCAAATAGGCCCTAAGGGCAGCGCTTCTGTTATGATGCCGCAACTTACGGAGGGCCTTCTCCTTAATCTGACGAACCCGTTCACGCGTCAGATCAAAACGCTCACCGATTTCTTCGAGTGTCAGGGAGTGCTCGCGGCCAATACCAAAGTACAGGCGTATAACCTCAGCTTCCCGATCGGTAAGCTTTGAGAGAGCCCGCTCAATCTCTACTTTCAACGATTCGCCCATCAGGTCATTATCAGGATCGGGCGTTTCTTCATTCTCCAGCACATCCAACAGCCGGTTGTCTTCTCCCTGCGCAAATGGTGCATCAACCGACAGGTGGCGTCCGGAAATTCTGAGCGTATCTGCAACTTCAGAAACCGTCATATCCAGGCTATCTGCCAGCTCAGCAGCTGAAGGAACACGCTCATATTCCTGCTCCAACTTAGAAAGCTCTTTCCCAATCTTGTTCAGTGCTCCTACCCTGTTGAGCGGCAACCGCACAATACGGCTCTGCTCTGCCAGCGCCTGCAGAATAGACTGGCGAATCCACCACACAGCATAAGAAATAAACTTAAAACCACGGGTTTCGTCAAATCGTTTGGCTGCTTTGATAAGGCCTAAATTTCCTTCATTTATCAGATCACCTAACGACAGGCCCTGATTTTGATACTGCTTTGCAACTGAAACCACGAAGCGAAGATTCGCTTTCGTCAGATCCTCAAGGGCCTTCTGGCCTCCTTTTTGGATCTCTTTGGCTAATCTCACCTCATCTTCCGGAGTAATAAGTTTTTCTTTTCCTATTTCCTGTAAATAGCGATCGAGGGATTCTGATTCTCTCGTTGATATTCCTGAACTTCTTGCCACTGGTATGTATGGATTTATTAATCATTATAGTTCATTGGGAGTTGACCAGTGAGCAGATGAATGATGTGCCAAACTGCTGAATCAACTTTAGTACGGATAGAGTAACGCCCATATTAAAAATATGTTGCCCTTTCAATCTCGTGAAGATAATAATCTCATTAGATAATTTCCAACAATATGCAGAATATCTTCATTCCCTATTTCAGGTGTCTAACTACCATCCCACATGCTTTTACCGGTAAAATCGTTCGGGACCTCAAAGAAGTGGCTTACAGTACAAGCAATATCGCTAAAAGTATCTCTCGTCCCTAAGTCAATATCCGTAGTGCTTATGGAAGGGAAAACAAGCAGAGGCACAAATTCCCGGCTGTGATCGGTACTGGAAGAAGTGGGATCGTTGCCGTGATCTCCGGTAACAATCAGCAGATCATCATCCTGCAGCTTGCTCATCATCGCTGGAATTGCACGGTCAAACTCCTGCAGGCTCTGCGCATAGCCCGCCGGATCCTGGCGGTGCCCGTATTTTTGGTCGGTATCAATCAGGTTGACAAATACAAAGCTATCCTCCACGCCGGACATCAGGCTAAGCAGCTGTGATATCCCCTCAGCATTACTTTTTGTGCGCCGATACTGGGTAAACAGTGATTCCGAAAACAGGTCTACGACCTTTCCAATAGAATAGGTATCTATCCCCTTGTTTTGTAAGTGACTCAACAAATTATGGTCAGGCGGTGCAATTGAAAAGTCATGTCGCTTTTCTGATATTCGCTCAAAATAGCCCGGCTCGCCCTCAAATGGGCGTGCAATAACGCGGCCTACTCCATGTTCTCCGGTCAACACATAATTTCGGGCAAACCTACACCATTCATAAAGCTGATCTAACGGTGTCACCTCCACATGAGTGGCTACTTGGAACACGCTGTCAGCCGAGGTATAAACTATGGGGTAGCCTGTATCCAAATGCTTTTTCCCATAGTCCGCAATTGCTTGCGTACCCGAGTATGGTTTATTCACCAACACCTGTTCAACTCCGGCCCCTCCACAAAACTGACGAATAACCTCCTTTGGAAAACCTTCCGGATAGGTTGGAAAAGGTTCTTCTAACCGGATGCCGGCCATCTCCCAGTGACCTGTAGTTGAATCTTTTCCAGCCGAATATTCTCGCATCTTTCCGTATGAACAAATGGGATCATCCGTCGCGGGAACGGAGCTCAATGAAATAATATTTCCCAGTCCCAGCCGCTGCAGCTTAGGTAGCCGGCAACCGGTGGCCTCACAAACATGACCGAGCGTATTTTCTCCTTCATCTCCATAGTCTGCCGCATCTTCCTGTGCGCCGACGCCCAGCCCATCAATAACAACTAAGTAGCAATTCCCCATATTATGTTCTTTTACACTAAACAGAGAGCTTTAAAAACCGGTCGGCACCATTTCAATACGCTATAGGTCTTGTTCTATTTCATTATCTGCAATAATACATCGTATTGTGAGCTCTACTAAAAGCTTTTCAGAGCGGAGAATGACGTATTTAGCCAGTTTTTAAAACTCTCCGGGCAATAGTTTATTAATATTTTTAAATTAACCTGCGTGACAAAATATAACTTCTGCATCCGCTTTATTCTATTACGTATCTAATCGCGCTCATTCTCAGAGCTATATTTTCCACACGCTACAATTTCGATAAATTATGATCCATCATCAACAAATACCACAGTTCAGATAAGGGAGAAGCATTTCATATTATGCATATTCAGTGCCCCAAATAGGGTATATATTCGCTTATTTCCTGTCTATAAGCAAGAGGATTATCAACTTCTGCTGGCAGCCATTCCAAAGCGAATAGCGGAATTTTTGGTTTTATTACTAATTCCATAAATGACGCCAGAGTCCGCCTGCATAGATCCATCCATTTATTATCCTATACAAGCTTTTTCTGATGTTATGAAACTGGAAAGAATGTTTATTCACGTTGGGATTCCGTTTCGGTGCGCGGAATGCCGCATTTATATATCTGTAACGATAAATCACCGTCCATTTATTTCCATTTGCACAGGAATGAATGGGATACGAGCATCACATAAAAGTAATTTAGATTATTCAAAATAGGTGGAACGAGGAAATAAATACCTTCGCTATTTCTGAACCTATCGAGGCTCAATTCATTTGGAAGCTAAGCCACATCTTCTGCCCCGCATCAGCAGCGTAATACATATTTACAGACTTATTTTTTCACAACCCTGAGTATCTGGGCTACAATATTACTCTCTTGTCTCCATTATTTTGAACAAACTATTGCCAATGGCATCCCACCTATTTCAACTTTTTTCATAAATATTTCGGGTTAGCGAATACCGTATAAAGGGTTTTATCTTAAAATATACTCCGTTGATATCATCTGCTAAGGTCAGGTTGTGTTTACAACAGACTGTCCTCCTTTAAAGTTGATAAAAGTTTGAATGATCAGGGAGATGATCGTAACCAATCCACAGCCAAAGATATTAAGCCATAAATAGGGCATCCAGCTTAGCCACCAACCAGCTATTACTATAATTTGCGTTATAATAGCCGCAGTAAACACGGCACGACCTTTAATGTAGGTTATAAAGAAAGCAATGAGGAAAATACCCAGCACATTCCCATAAAAGATCGATCCAATAATGTTAACCAGCTGAATTAAATTATCAAATAAGTTAGCGGTACAGGCTACCAGCAAAGCCACCATTCCCCAGCCGAAGGTAAACCACTTTGAGGCCGTAACGTAGTGTTCATCTGGTCTTTCTTCCGTCTGATTACGCTTATATAAGTCTACGACCGTGGTAGAAGCCAGTGAATTAAGCTCGGAAGCAGTTGACGACATAGCTGCGCTTAAAATGACGGCAAGAAGAAGCCCCACGAGCCCACGGGGCAGGTTATTCAGAATAAAGTGAATAAAGACATAATCCTTATCATTGGTCTCAACATCATCATCAATCTTACTGATAAGCTTTTTTCCTTTCTCCCTAATTTTGGATTCCTGGATATTATAATATACCAATTCTTCACGCAGCGATTGTTTTTCTGATGGCGGAGCATAGACATAAGCGAAAGAGGCTTCACTCCTTGCTTTTTGATTCTCATTAAGCCGTTCCTGCAGTGCTTTATACTGCTCTGCTCCTGCTGTAGAGTGCAAAGCCGTCTGTTGGGCAACGGGATTAAAGTTTAACGGCATTGGATTGAACTGATAAAAAACAAAGACTAATACTCCTACCAACAAAATGAAAAACTGCATCGGCACCTTTACCAAACCATTGAAAATCATTCCCAACTGGCTCTCCCGAACCGATTTCCCCGACAAATACCGCTGAACCTGGCTTTGGTCGGTCCCGAAGTAAGAAAGTGCTAAGAAACTTCCTCCAATAATCCCACTCCAAAAAGTATAGCGATTGTCAAAGTCAAAAGAGAAGTCAAGCACGTTCATTTTACCGCTCGCACCGGCTACTTTCAAGGCCTTTATAAGGGTTATCTCTTCGGGCAGGTAAGAAATGATCAGAAAAAAAGTAATAACCATCCCCACAAATATGACTGCCATCTGCTGCTTTTGAGTCACATTTACCGCACTTGTACCTCCGGTAACCGTATAGATAATAACAAGCATGCCGATAAGGGCATTTAACAGGATCAAATTCCATCCCAACACAGCTGAAAGAATGATAGCGGGCGCAAAGATCGTTATACCCGCCGCTAATCCCCGCTGCATTAAAAATAATACAGCCGTCAGCGTTCGGGTTTTTAGACCAAAGCGACTTTCCAGATATTCGTAAGCCGTATATACTTTTAGCCGATGATAGATAGGAATAAAAACCGCACACACAATCACCATAGCTACCGGTACGCCAAAATAGAACTGAACAAAGCCCATACCACTGCTAAAAGCCTGGCCTGGCGTGGATAGAAAGGTGATAGCGCTGGCCTGCGTAGCCATCACGGATAGGCCGATAGTCCACCATTTGGCTTTGCCTCCCTTTAAATATTCATGAACATTCTCGCTCCCACGCGTTCTATAAATCCCATAGGTAACAATGAAAGTCATCGTTCCAAAGAGTACAAGCCAGTCTATATTCCCCATAGATAGAAGTTTATACGAAAATTTTCATCAACAGATAGAATCCCAGGATATATAGAGCATTGGCTACTAAAATGAAGGTATAGCCTTTATTCCATTGATATTTTTGAGGAGAATCAGACATCTTTATTCAACTTGATTCATAAATTGGTCAGTCTATTTACCCAGGGCCAGCAAATTAGCAAATAAACGATAGGCCCCTGCTACACCTGCAGGCAGCTCCCGAAAGAAACTCAATCCGGTATAAACAAAATATCCGTTTCCGTATTTTGCCACTAAGATGCTGCTTTTATTTTGGTCCTCTCCCCGGTCATGCATTCCTAAAACAGGGGAATACTTGTCGCTCCACTGATCGGGGAAATAAAGTCCTCGTTCCTGTACCCAGCCATCAAAATCCTTTTTGGTTATTTTATTGGGTCTGTTTAACACCGGGTGATTGGGAGCCAAAAACTCAACTTCAGAGTCTTCTTCGGTCACCCGGTCATGCGACAACTGCAGCTCATAAGGAGCCACCCGATTTGTTTTTAGCTCTCGTGTGGTATTATACTGATTGACGACCGTTCCGCCCTCTTTGATATAATCAAACAGCGTATCCTGATTCCTAATCAAATCCTCATTTACATCATATGCGCGTATCCCAACTACGACCGCATCGTACGACTTCAGCTTCTCTAAACTCATATCCTTGGCCGCCAACACATCAACCTGATAGCCGATAGCCCGCAAACTTTGCGGTACCATATCGCCTGCTCCTTCTATATAAGCAATATTATGACCTATGGTTTTAATATCCAGGCGTGCCATTTTCGTTTTAGCCGGAAGCAATACTGTTTGCGTCGGAATATGGGGATAGTTTATAATATGCAATTCATCCGTAAAAGCCTTATTTCCAGTTACAAATTCCGGATAAATATAACCCTCATCCTGAGAGTCCGGGGGCGTAACTGTAAAAGTATAGGTCATTGTTTGGTGTTTTATATTCTTCTTATTGATTTGATATTCCTTCGGATAAGCTTCCCACTCATCCGGAAGTTTGAGCATTAGCCTGCCTGAAACATCGCTACTGAACGCTTTAACCTCTACTTCTACTTCCTGGGCAGAATCAGCTGCAAATATGAGCGTTTTATCCCGCATGCTTAGTGAAAGTTCAGGTACAATGGCAAATGGTTCGTTGACCTCCCCCTTAACGGGATCACTTTTTTTATAAATGAGCGTACGGTCAAAATTAATGGGTATGCTGTTTATAGTGATTTGGAATGTAGCTACTAATTGCGGCGGACTTTCCGGCAACCCAATCAGCTCTTGTTTTTCCGCTTTGTACATACCGGCAGAATGTGGCTTATGGAGCCAGTAGGGACTTGAATATTCCAGGTCTTCCGGAATAGTAATATCTTTGGTCACTCTAACATCCTTATTGTTGGCTAATGTTTTATGAACGGAAAAGTGGGCATCATTCGCATTAGATATTCGAATATTCTTCAATTCGATATCAATATTTGAACGATTAATGGCCTCGAAATCTACTTCTACCGTTTGGCCGAGTGTTCCAAACTCAACGGAAGAAGAAGCTTCAAGATACAAACCCGCACACGCAGCAATAACTTCTTTTATCTGCGATAACTTTAATTCCCTCCAATGCTTATTATCCAGCTTATTGATCAGCTCATAAGCTTCCAGCAGCTTCGGGATACTTGCTGCCGGTTCTTTAAAATTAAATTCATCCTGCACCCTGGTTAATATCTGGCCAATTTCTTCCCCACCTTTTATACGCTCCCAGCTGGTAACAATACCATCAAATATTCCCTGCTGATCTGAAGAGAATTGGCCTTTGATCGGTTCCAGGTAATCAATAGAACTCCCACGATCATCGGCCACCCCAAATCCCTGAGATTTGTGTTGGCTGCGGCTATGTGCTGCAATTTCAGTATTTGAAAGGCCCTTTATCGGCAGATATGTACCTAAATCCATCTTGTGGTATTTGGATTTATCCGCCTTCTTCCACTGTTTCGGATGGCCAAAACGCAGCCACGAGATATTAAGATAGAACTTTGAAGGCTGCCAGGCATCATAAAGCGTCAGCTGATTAGGATACACATCCTTCTTTCCTGCAAGTTCAAAAGCTTCCGCACTTAAGATAGCAGAAGCCGTATGATGACCATGAGTGTCTCCACTGGTCCGATGATCAAAGCGATTAATAATTACATCTGGCCGGAACTTTCTAATAACCCATACTACATCACTCATAATCTGATCCTTATCCCAAAATTCAAAGGTCTCCTCAGGATTTTTGGAATAGCCAAAATCATTTGCACGGGTAAAAAACTGGCTGCCGCCGTCAATCTGCCGGGCTGCCAGCAGCTCTTCCGTACGAATTACACCCAGCAGCTCACGCATCTCCGATCCTATAATATTTTGCCCGCCATCCCCGCGCGTCATGGCCAGATAGGCTACCCTTGCCCTCTTTACGTTGGACAAATATGAGATCATAGCCGTATTCTCATCATCGGGATGCGCTCCAACATAGAGTACTGATCCAAGAAAATTAAGCTTTTGTATTTTCTTATATATTTGATCTGAATTGTAGCTTCTCTGTCTCTGTGCACTGGAGGGTAAAGAGCACAAAAAAATGAACAACAGGGAAAGTGAGACTCTCTTCATTCTAAAACGGCATTGGAACTATAAATTTATAACATCTGAAAACCGACATAGCTTATACGCTGGTAAAGTATTTGACGGCTTTAAAAAACCTACATCACCATTCTAAGCTTGATTCAAGGTCGCCTTCTCAATGCCCTAAACCAGAATAGATTCCGGAATGTGTCCATCTGCCGGCGGATAAAGTCCGGAATGTCGCTTAGGAAAAAAGGTTTTGTAAAGCTCTCACTTGCTAATAATATAATATTAAATGGGTTATAAAAAAGCTGTGCCGGCACTCAGCTGGTTGTATTTTTGAATGGGTACCTGTCATTCACTCAATTCAAAATTCTCAACTTTAACATCCAGGTGATGATTGATACGGAGCCCTACCATCCCGTCGATATTTGGGAGTTTAGAGGTCGCTATCTGCTCAACCTGGCTTCCATTTACCAAAAAGCTAACTGTATTGCCTTTGCTTTCAATTCGCAAATTATTAGTCGTTGGCTGTGTATCCTCCACCGGCTGCACAGCGTCGCTATCCCTCCAGTCGACAATGGTCTCAGTTTCGGAACCAACGCGGTGTTTAATTAGAAACTGACCATCCTGATGTATCAGAAAATAAAGATACTGCTGATTCTCTTCCTGTAAATGGTTTCCCCCAATAAACAGTCCATAGGCTTCAGGATGTGCTGTTTTTTCGTTTTGTGTAAAATCAGCCTGCAGGCTAAATGAGCCGGATGCCTTCATTTCAGGTTTGTAATAGATAGCTGCACCCGAGGCGTCAGATACAAAATGGAGGGCGTCATCATCGGTTGTAAACTCCACATCATCCACCGTCGCCGTATCGTGGTCAAACCGATAATCCCACCCTTCATGGTAGTCCTTTGTTTGTTGTTGTGCCCAAGCGGGGAGGCTTATGAACATTATCAATAGCAGGCTTGCAAAAGAGAGTAAGTAACGCATAATAGTCTGTTTATTTTAAGATATCTATGCAGATCACAAATTTTGAATCCCTTTTTCCAACATACCGAATCAAAACTCAACAAACAATGTGTTAACCTATATTCGCGTTGTTTATTTAGCTCTCACATCCTGGATCCCAGGTTTTTGTTTCGTATAAGGCTTTCCTGTCAGCGTAGCTCTTTTAAAGCCTATATACATAGGAATTGTTTACAGGCCACGTTCAAATACCGATTTCTTTGCTGCCCCTCTACTGCACTAAACTTTTGTAGAGGAGGCAAACGAATATGTTGCTAAAGCTATGAAACGTCGGCCTACCCACCTGATTACTCCGTAGAGATTTACAAGGAAGTATTTCAAGAAACCTTAAAATATTTTCTCTAAAAGCCTTTCTCAGTAGAAGGTGTTGATCTAACTGGCGCGCCCCCGAAAAACGTTGAAACCGGCTAATGCTAAAGGATAACAATAAAGCAGAAGAGTTAGAAACCACATCACTTTTTATAAACAAACTCCATCTGATAAGCTCTTGAAAATCAGTAACCCTTATTCATAAAAGGAGTAGCAACAGACCCGTCTCATTCCGATGTACTGCCTGGGAAGACTATGTTTACGGCGCAGCAGTTCTTTGCAGTAGAATGTACTTAGGATGTTCTGGAATTACTGCATACATCCTGGAAAAGCGCTATGTGAAAAAGATTAATCCGCAGGTATCCGGAACTTGAACACCTATGTTAAACCAGTGCCAAAAGGGGCGCACAGTATTTTCAAGGCTTCTCCCATAATTCTGCGTTAAAGATTACTCTTTTCAAGATAAACCTACCCAATATCCGTTATCAATAATATGGACCTTATATTGGCAAATCCGGATTACAGTAATATACAAAATGCATGATATTGGCTTTATCCTGCCATAAAGACTCCCGCAGTAAATTTTGAACGATCACCTAAAAAAATGTGTTTTTAAGCAGATAAAACGCTATTTTCAATTTATATTGAAAGTTTTGAAAATTCCTACATCCTCTTAGCTATGGAGATTACAATTCCGCCTGAGAAAGCAGCATTACCCTTATGTATGGATGATGCCATGGCTGCAAAGCTGCAACAATTTGCGAAGGAAGCCTTACAGAATGGGAAATCTTATGCTGCCTGTACGCTGCCTATCGATTTAGTTGACCCTTTAAGCTGCCTACACAAAAGCTGGAATAAAGAAAAATTCCATTATTACTGGGAGAAACCAACGGAAAATTTTGCTATCACGGCGGGTAATGAGATCCTTAACTTACATGCAAAAGGTAAAAACCGATTTGCCAGTATCAGTCAACAATGTCAGGAAATTGACAGACAAACTGCAGTTTTTAAAGGCGCCCCGCATGCTTACGGCGGACTTATATTATTAGGAGGTTTTTCCTTCTTCCAGCACATTGAGCATCCTCAGTGGAAGGGTTTTGATGCGGCGTCCTTTACCATTCCCGAATGGCTCGTCTTTAAAGATGACAAATATGCCCTTACGACTATAAATGTGGAAATAAAGGATACCGATTCTACCTCTGTCCTATGTGATCGTATTATTACAAAATTTAAGCAGATCGAAGACCGGCTTCTACAAGCCCGCAACCATTCGTTCAATAACACCGCTTTACCGACCAGCAAAGGCTCCTTCGTACCCAACCATCCTTCTTCTGCATCCGAAAGCTGGGTTTCATCTGTCAATCAGGCCAAAACATTAATTTCCCAGAACGAGTTCGACAAAATTGTGTTGGCTCGTCAACTTTCTATCCCACATAAAGGGCAACAACAGGCGCCCCGAGTTCTACATAATCTTCGCAATCATTATTTCAACTGCAGCTGCTTTCTTATCCACCCTCCGGGCGGCAATATATTTTTGGGTGCCACTCCCGAAAACTTAGGTTCTTTCCACAATAATCTAATACTGACTGAGGCATTGGCCGGCAGCATTGAGCGCGGTAGCACCCCGCAAGAAGATGCCATGTTTGCTAATAATCTCAATGGGAGTAACAAAAACAGAGCCGAGCATGGGTTCGTTGTTCAAGATATCAGACAGCGTCTGGAACCGCTGACGAATACCATAAAGCACGGCCTACAGCCTCAGATAAAGAAGCTTTCTAATGTTCAACATCTGCATACTCCCATTCGCGCCCATCTTGCTGATGGCATTAGTCCACTTCAGGCTGTTGAGCATCTGCACCCCACCCCTGCTGTTGGTGGTTTTCCACGAGAAAAGGCAATGCATTATATTCAGCAGCTTGAACGCTTCGAACGCGGATGGTACGCCGGTCCTGTTGGATGGATGACGCCTTCGGGCAGCGGAGAATTCTCCGTAGCCATTCGAAGCGGACTGCTTTGTGAAGAAGAGGCACACTTTTTTGCAGGCTGCGGTATAGTTGCCGATTCCGACCCGAA
>Ga0079226_10000537_pt1 | contig 26841 bp, 23 predicted proteins | sample Poulit2014_FD_76345 | JGI IMG/M metagenome (GOLD analysis project Ga0079226, IMG submission 76345) | Agricultural soil microbial communities from Georgia to study Nitrogen management - Poultry litter 2014 | ecosystem: Environmental > Terrestrial > Soil > Agricultural land | place: USA: Georgia...
GAGCAGCAGCCGGTCCCGGTCAAGACCGTGACCCAGGACAATGTGGAGAAATTCCTCAAGTGAGCCCACACATCACCGTGATCGGGTCGACCAACGTGGATCTGGTGGCCCGGGTACCCCATCATCCCTCACCGGGCGAGACGGTGCTCGGCGCCGGCGGACAACGCGGCCCGGGAGGTAAGGGGGCCAACCAGGCACTCGCCGCCCGGCTCCAGGGCGCAGAGGTCACGTTCCTCGGTAGCGTCGGTGCCGATGCGGACGCCGAGATCGCGCTCGGCAAGCTCCGCGACGCGGAGGTCGCGTTGGATCGCGTCGCGGTCGCGGCCGACACGCCGACCGGCCTCGCGATCATCACGGTCTCGACCGACGGGGAGAACACCATCGTGGTCGTGCCCGGCGCGAACTCTGCCATGACAGTCACCGACGCGCGGGCAGCGACCGGCACGCTCGAACACGGGACGATCGTGCTGTTGCAGGGTGAGCTACCGCAGGACACCACGGCGGCCGCGATCACCGGGGCACGCCAGGCGGGCCACCGGGTCGTACTCAACCTCGCCCCCTGGTTCGAACTCGCCCCCGACGTGCTGCGCATGGTCGACCCACTCGTGGTCAACGAGCAGGAAGCTCAGGCTGTGGCCTCCGGCCTCGGGTTGGGTGACGCTGCCGACGCGGACGACCCGACCGGCACGGCCGGGGCCCTGGTCGACGCCGGTATCCCCGCGGTTGTGATCACGCTGGGTGCCGCGGGAGCCGTGGTCGCCGACCATGCCGGGGTGCGCACCACCCCGGCACCGCAGGTCTCCGCCGTCGACACCACAGGAGCGGGCGACGCCTTCACCGGCGGGTTGGTGGCCCGGTTGGCTGCCGGTGACGGGTTGGACGCCGCCGCGACCCATGCGACGCGCGTTGGCTCCTACGCGGTACAGCATCCGGGCGCGCAACGCTCTTATCCCAGCGTGGCCGACCCGCTGCCCTGACGTGGTAGCAGCTACCGAGGCTCGGTCGCAGGGTGCAGCGTCACGTCCGCGTGACCGACGCTGGGAGCGACCAGTGTCGACTGCGGCGCACTGGTGTGGCTGCGCAGCGTGTACGTGTCGGGTTTCAGCCTCTCGAAGCGGTAGCTGCCGTCCTCCTCGGTCAGCGTGGTCGCCACTGAGCGACCTGCGGCGTCGTGCAGCGTCAACGGCAGTCCACTGACCGGCTCACCCGCCACCGTGATCGTGCCGGACACGGTCGCCGGTGCCTCGACAGCCAGGTCGAGCTCTCGCTGTGGCACCCCACCCGCAGGGTCGAACTCGACCACGGTCGCGACGGGTTCCGAGGTCGGCGTGGCCGCGACCAGTGTGATGCTGGTTTCCTCGAACCCCACGACCCGGTACGATCCGTCCGGCTCCGAGACCGTGCTGGCGAGCACTTCACCGGCCTGACTGACCGCGGTGACCACCGCCGCCGCCACCGGCTCCCCGGTGTTGCGGTCGTGGACGACGCCGTACACCCCCAGAGCGGGGGTGAGCGCGATGTCGAGCGTGTCCATGTGTCCCGGCCGCACCGTGAGTGCCTCCGCATGCGGTTGGTGACCATCCACCGCGGCGATCACCAGGTAGGTACCGGAACTGATCTCGGAGAACTCGAACCGCCCGTCCGAGCCGGTGGTACACCGAGCGACCTGCGTTCCCGTCTGGTCCGTGATGGTCAGCGCCACCGCGGCGAGCGGGCGTTGTCCGGCACGGACCTGCCCCGTCACGGTGGCCGGCTGCCCCTGCTCGGAGTGCCGGCTCGGTGCTCCTGCGGTGTGGTCAATGCTCATACCGGTTCCTTTCGCGCGGCAGCATCCGGTTCGGTGGTTGCTGCCAGGTCGATGTCATGTTGCGCGGCAGCGGACGCGGCCACCGCGACCACCTCGTGCACCACTGGGTGCTCCACCGCCACCAGCGTGATCGGCTCTGCGGGAACCTCCGCCAAGTCGTAACGACCCTCGTCATCGGCCACGGCCGTGGCGAGCACATCGCCGTCGGGTCGATGCGCGGTGACGGTCACCGTCGGCGCCCCGGGGCCGACCATGCCGGTGACAATGCCGCGCACGGCTCGCGCCGCGGCCGTTGGGTTCGGCAACGCCTGCTCAGTCGGTATGGCGCCCCCTGCCTCGGCGACTTCGGATGTCTGCTCGGCCACCGGTGTTGTCTCGGCCGCTGGCGTTGTCTCGGCCGCCTCGCGCTGCTTACCGCGCAGGAACGAGGCGATGACCAGCGCGATGACCGCGGCCCCCGCACCGATCCCCATAATGACCCGGAAACTGTTCTCCGAGGGCACCTCGACCGGGCCGACCCGCACGGTCAGCTCCGCCAGGATCATTGTCGCGATGGCGCTCGCCGACGAGGTACCGAGCGAACGCAACAGCGTGTTGAAACTGTTCGCCGCCGCCGTCTCCGAGGTCGGCACCGCCTGCATGATCAACATTGGCATGGCGCCGTACGCGAGCCCGACCCCGGCACCGATCACACTGGAGAAGACGATGAGTTCCCAGGCAGTGGACATCATGCCGATCCCCATGCCGTAACCGATCGCCACGACCGCAGCGCCGAGCATGAGCGTGACTTTCGGCCCCTGTCTGGTGGAGATCCGCCCGGATATCGGTGCCATCGCCATCATCATCAGGCCGTTCGGCGCCATGATCAGACCAGCGACGAGGATCGTGCCGCCCAAGCCGTGTCCGACGTTCTCCGGAATCTGCACCAACTGGGGAATGACCAGTGAGATGGCGAACATCGCGAAACCGAAGATGACCGACGCGACGTTGGTCAGCACGACCTGGCTCCGCGCGGTGCTGCGCAGGTCCACCAAGGGATCGCGTGTACGCAGTTCCCACAGGCCCCACAGGAAGAAGATCACGATCGCCGCGCCGAACAGCCCGAGGATCGTGCCACTGGACCAACCCCAGGTGCCACCCTGCGATATCGCCAGAAGCAGGCACACCAAGCCAAGCGAGATGCCGAGTGCACCGACCGCGTCGAATCGACCTCCGGTACGTATCGGCGACTCACGGATGAGGCTGAACACGAGCACGAATCCGACAGCACCGAGGCCGGCGCACACCCAGAACAGCACGTGCCAGTCGGCTTCCTGGGCGAGGAACGCGGCAGCGGGCAGCCCCAGAGCGCCGCCGATGCCGAGCGAGGCGCTCATCAGCGCCGTCCCCGATCCGAGCCGTTCCGCGGGCAACTCGTCACGCATCACACTGATCCCCAGTGCGATCACGCCGGTCGAGGACCCCTGTAGCGCCCGACCCACGACCATCAGCGGCAGGCCGTTGCTGACGGCGCACAGCACCGAACCGATGACCATCAACACGAGGCTGACCAGCAGGATGCGGCGTTTGCCGTACATGTCCCCGAGCCTTCCGGCAGTCGGGGTGGCCACGGCCGCGGTGAGCAGGGTGGCCGTCACCGCCCAGCCCGCGTTCGTGGCCGACGTATCGAGGAACTGCGGCAGCTTCGGTATCAGCGGGATGACCACCGTCTGCATCAGCGATACGACGATGCCTGCGAACGCCAGCACCGCGATCACGATGTTCGCCCGCCCTGCTCCGGCCTCCTGCGCAGCGGGACGAGCCGACGTATCGGGCATACGAGCGACCTCCGGGTGGGTGTACATCAATCAATCGATTGATTTAATCTAGCAGAAGCGGTTGCCAGAACAACGGACAGTGTGCGATGGAGCACGTGATGGATCGGATCAGCGACACTCGGGAACAGATACTCGCCACCGCCGAGCGACTGTTCGCCGAGCACGGCGTGTACACGGTTTCGAACAGGCAGATCGCCGAGGCCGCCGGGCAGCGGAACACCGCGGCAGTCGGCTACCACTTCGGCGACAAAGCAGACCTGATCCGCGCGATCATACGCAAACACAACGGGCCGACCGAGCAACTGCGCACCGACATGGTCGCACGCATCACCGGCTCCACCGACATCCGCTCCTGGGTGGCGTGCTTCGTCCGTCCCACCACCCAACACCTGGCCACTCTCGGCGCCCCCACCTGGTACGCGCGCTTCAGCGCCCAGGTAGTGACCGAACCGACCCTGCACGAAATCATGGCCGAGGAGACCATGCACTCCTCGAGCCTGCGTAGGACTCTGGACGCATTACACGCATGCCTTCCCGAACTGCCCGACGACGTCCGCGCCGAACGGACCGACATGGCCCGGCAACTGATGGTGCACATGGTCGCCGAACGCGAACGTGCTCTGGCAGAACACACCAGGACGCCGCGCACCACCTGGCACGCGGCGGCGACCGGCCTCATCGACGCGATCACGGCCATCTGGCGGGCCCCCGCCACTCCGACCGGACGAGCACAGTAATCCCGACGCGCTATGTCGACACGACATCCTCGCGGCGGCGCCGCCGGGCACGATCTCCGGAGAAGCGCAGCGCCCCGTCGTCGATCCTGCCGTATCGCAGCGACAGGAGATCCTGCAGATAGTTCATGCCCAACCGCCACGGTCGGCGCGAGCCCGCCCGCGGGAACTCGTGGATCGAGCGTTGGATGTATCCGGCATCAAACTCGATCAGTGGTTGTTCCGTGATACTCGGGTCGTCGTTGACGGGTACACACTTCTCGTACCCCGCAGCGTCCATGTGCCGCAACACCCGCACGACGTACTCCGCCACCAGGTCCGCCTTCAACGTCCAGGACGCGTTGACGTAGCCCACGGTGAACGCGAAGTTCGGCACGTCCGAGAGCATCATGCCCTTGTAGGCCATGGTCCGCGGAAGTTCGATCCGCTGACCGTCCACAGTGAGCTGCATACCGCCGAGTGGCAGCATTCGCAGTCCCGTCGCGGTGACGACGATGTCGGCACGCAACTCCTGTCCCGAGGACAGTTGGATTCCTCCCGAGGTGAACTCCTCGATGTGGTCGGTGACCACCGAGGCGTCCCCGTGACGGATCGCGGCGAACAGGTCGCCGTCCGGAGCGACGCACAACCTCTGGTCCCATGGCCGGTAATGGGGGTTGAAATGCGTGTCGACCGGGTACTCGGGTGGTAGCTGCCGGATTGTCGCGCGCCGGATCGCCGCACGCACCATGCGTGGAAAGCGCCTGCTGAGTCGATACGTCAGACTCAACATCGCCACGTTCTTCCACCGCACCAGCCAACCCGCCCACCGGTTCCCCAGTGTCCGCCGCAGTATCTCGGCGAGCCCGTCCCGCGACGGCAGCGAGACAATGTACGTCGGTGACCGCTGCAAGAGCGTGACGTGCGTTGCCTCATCGGCCAGCGCGGGCACGAGCGTCACGGACGTGGCACCACTGCCGATCACGACAACACGCTTTCCCCTGTGGTCCATCTCCTCGGGCCAGTGTTGCGGATGGACGATCGTACCGTCGAACCGTTCTGTCGCAGGAAGATCGGGTGAATACCCGGAATCGTAGTGATAATAGCCACTACAGACGTACAGGAAGTTCGCGGTGAGCACGACCGTTTCCCCGTGACAGATTGCCTCCACGGTCCAGCAGGCTGTATCACTCGACCAGGCGGCACCGACCACTCGATGCCCGTACCGAATGTTGTTGTCGATGCCCGACTCCCGTGCGGTGTCCCTGATGTAGTCCAGAATCGCCGGGCCGTCGGCGATGGCCTGCTGCCCGCTCCACGGTCGGAATCGGTAGCCGAGCGTGTGCATGTCGGAGTCGGAGCGCACCCCCGGGTAGCGGAACAGGTCCCACGTGCCTCCGATCGTCTCCCGGGATTCCAGAATCGTGTAGCGACGCTGCGGGAAGGCAGTCTGGATATGGTGGGCGGCTCCGATACCGGACAGTCCGGCACCGACGATGCACACGTCGACGTGTTCGGTCATCCCGCCACTCCCGCCGAGGCAACGTGCGCCGCGGAGCTGGGCGCGGACCGTCTATCCTGCACGACGGCCCGACCACCGTTGCGCGGAGCGTTGGCAACGCCGCGCGAGTGCCAGCGCTCACCGCCTTGCGTTGTCGGCACCAGTGACACCTCGCGCAGCAAGGTCCGGAGCACGACATCCATTTCCATGTTCGCGAATGCCGCCCCTGGGCAGCGCCGAGTGCCACCACCGAACGGGATCCACTGGTACAGGTCCGGCTTCGTGCCCATGAACCGCTGCGGATCGAACACCCCCGCGTTACCGAACAGTGACTCCTCGCGGTGCATCAACGCGATACTGACCACCACGTTCACGCCCTCCGGTAACGTCCATCGACCGAGCTGAAACCCGTCAGTGAGCACCCGTCGCGCAACGAGGTCGACCACGGGCCGGTCGCGCTGCACCTCGGTGATCGTCGCCTGGCGCAGCTCTCCCCCACCCGCGTCGGCCTCGGCAACGAGTTCGTCCAGCGTGGCAGGGTGTCGGCGGAGTCGTTCGACCGCCCAGGCGAGTGTGGTGGCCGTCGTTTCGTGCCCGGCAGCCAACAGCCCCAGCAGTTGGTCGGCGATCTGGGAGTTGCTCATGGCGGAGCCATCGTCGTAGCGACTCTGCAACAGCAACGCGAAGATGTCCTCGCGTTCATCCAGGTTCTCGTCCCGTCGCCCGGCGGCGATCAACCGGTCGACGATCGCATCGTACTCGCGTCGCATCTGCCAGAACCGGTTCCACGGGCTCCACCGCCCGCCCGGTACGGGCAGTACCGCCAGCCGGGACCCGAGGCTGACCAGCCGGGGCAACAGTTGTCGCAGACGTTCGAACTCGGCACCCGCAACGCCGAACACCGCCCGTAGAATCACGTTCAGTGTGATCCGCATCGTCGACGGCAGCACCGGGAACTCGGTTCCTCGTGGCCACGAGTTCAGCTCACGTACCGTCTCGTCCTCGACGAGGCTCTCATAGGCGGCGAGTCGTCTGCCGTGGAACGGCGGGAGTACCAGTTTACGTTGGTTGCGGTGTTCCACGCCGTCGATCGCGAACATCGAATCCGGCCCGATCACCCGCCCCAGATTGGGCTGGACATTGCCCACATCGTCGCCGCTGGCGCGGAAAAGCTGTTTGATCTCGGTGGTGTTGCTGAGCACCACCGAGCGGCCGAACAACGGCATGTTCAGACTGAAGGCGTCACCGTAACGGTCACGCAGACGGGTCACCCCGCGCAGCGGCATCGCCGAGAGGTAAACGGCCTGCAGTGCGCGTGGCAGATCCGGCCCCGGTGGGAGTTTGACCTCGGACATGACAGCACTCCTCGCCCTTCTGGCACTCGCCGTGGTGGTACGTTGATGTACCACGTACGGTACGTGGACGTACCATCATGGGCAAGAGCACACCGACACAGGCAATTTACGGCGACACCCATGACGACCACACCCGACGAGCGGGACGTTCCTGCGACATCCACGGACTTCGCGAATTCGTTCCGGGAACGGCTGCTCGACGCCCTCGCGGCAGCCATCGCAGCGGACGGCTACCGTCACACCACCGTCGCGGAGATCGTACGTCGCGCCCGAACCTCACGACGCACCTTCTACCAGCACTTCGCAGACAAGGAAGCCTGCTTCGTCGCGCTGCTCAACAACGCCAACACCGACATGATCGACCAGATCTCGGCCGCAGTGGACCCGTGTGCCCCGTGGCGTACACAAGTGGCGCAGGCGGTCCACGCCTGGATCGCCACGGCCCAAGCCGCACCGGCACTCACCCTGAGCTGGATCCGGGACGTACCCGCACTCGGATCGGGCGCGCGCGAACTGCAGCGCGACATGATGGACCGCTTCGTGACGATGCTGCAGAAGCTCGCCGATACCGAGGAAGCGCGCGCTGCGGGAATCAGTCCCGTCCCGCGGCCCTTGGCGATCATGCTGCTCGGCGGGTTGCGTGAGCTCATGGCCAGCACCGCCGAGGACGGCGGTGACCTCGATGACGTCTCCGAGATCGCGGTACGCACCGCCATCTCACTCCTCCGCTCGCAGGGCACTGCGCTGTGAACGCGCCCGCCCGATCAGGACGGGACAGCATGCGGGAGGGTGGACGAATCGGTTCGCTGCGGTGACACCGACGACGACACCGTTCCAGCCGGTGGGTCACCAACCCGTAATTGTCAGCGCCATCCTGATGCGATCCGTGGCCTTCGAGATCTCCCGAACGCCATGCGACTGACCCCGGCGGTTCCGGTCCGTCCGTCCCGTCTCAGAGAATCTCGAGGGGGCTGGGTCCGGTCGGCGGCGGGAACGCCGCGTCCAGCGTTTCGTGGTCCTCGGCAGTGAGACGCAGCTCCAGCGCCGCGTGGTTGTCGCGGACGTGTTCCGGGGTGCTGGCCCGCGGGATCGTGCACATCTCATCGTGACGCAGCACCCACGCCAACCCCACCTGCGCAGGGCTCACGCCGTGCCGCTCGGCGACCTCACGCAGCGCGGTGTGCTCCAGCATCCGGGCCTGTTCGATCGGTGAGTACGCCATAACCGGGATCCGGTTGTCGCGGCACCAGGGCAGCAGGTCGTACTCGGGCCCTCTCCGCGTCAGGTTGTACAGCACCTGGTTCGTGGCCACAGCCGTCCCGCCGGGCACCTCGAACAGATCGGACATCTCGTCGTGATCGAAGTTGCTGACGCCCCAATGCCGGATTCGGCCGTCCTGTTGCAACTGTTCGAAAGCCTCCACGGTCTCCGCCACCGGCGTGCCACCCCGCCAGTGCAACAGGTACAGGTCGATCCGGTCGGTGTCCAGCCGCCGCAGACTCCGTTCACACGCGGCGATCGTGTCCTTTTTCGACGCGTTGCTCGGTAACACCTTGTCGACGAGGAACACCTCCTCGCGACGGTCCCGCAATGCCCGCCCGAGCAGTTCCTCGGCGGCACCGTTACCGTACATCTCGGCCGTGTCGACGAGGCTCATCCCCAGGTCGATCCCGGTCCGGAGCGCTTCGATCTCACTGTCCCGGCGCTGCGGTCGTTCGGCCCAGCCCCAGGTGCCCTGTCCCAGAGACGGGATCTCCTCCCCCGAGGGAAGAGTGATCGTGGGAACAGTCGCGCTCATGGCATGTCTCCTTACTGGCCGGACGGCCGCGGCAGCGTGGCGTGCCTGTTCACATCCTTGTAGAGCAAATACCGGAACCGCCCCGGACCACCCGCATAGCAGGCCTGTGGGCAGAACGCCCGCAGCCACAGGAAGTCGCCCTCCTGCACCTCGATCCAGTCCTTGTTGAGCAGATAGACCCCTTTGCCCTCGAGAACGTACAGACCGTGTTCCATCACGTGGGTCTCCGGGAACGGAATCACCGCGCCCGGCTCGAAGTTCACGATGTTGACGTGCATGTCGTGGCGCACATCACCGGGATCGACGAATCGTTGGGTGCTCCACCGACCGTCGGTCTCCGGCATCGGCACCGCTTCGACATCGAGTTCGTTGGTCACGAAGGGCGCCGGAACCTCCAGCCCGGGGACATACTCGAAAGCCTTGCGTATCCACTGGAACCGGACGGGATCGGCGGCATCGTTACGTAGCTGCCAGGAGCAGCCGGGCGGCAGGAACGCGTAACCGCCCGGGGTCATCTCGTGCTCCTCGCCCTCGACGGTCAGTCGCGCCGTCCCCTCCAGGACGAACAACACGCCCTCAGCTCCGGCATCGGGCTCCGGACGGTCACTGCCGCCGCCGGACGACACCTCCACAATATACTGTGCGAACGTCTCGGCGAATCCGGAAAGCGGCCGTGCCAGCACCCATGCGCGGGTGTCCTCCCAGAACGGCAACGCGCTGGTCACGATGTCGCGCATCGTGTCGCGCGGCAACACTGCGTACGCCTCGGTGAACACCGCGCGGTCGGTCGTCAACGCGTGTTGCGTCGGTAAGCCACCGGTCGGTGCGTAATAACTCGGGGTGTTCACGCGGTGTCTCCTCCTGTCCACTCGGGCCGCCGTGGATTATTCCACCGCCGATTGTCTACCGGCCAGGCTGGTCAGCCGCCGCCGGGTCACCCCGATCCGGGTGTCGACTTCCGTTTCGTCGACCGCACCACACTCCAGGCCGCGGAGCACGAACCCGGCGAGTGCCTTGGCCGTGGCGGGTTCGTCGAGATAGCGCGAGTCGTCGCCGCTGATATAGGCACGCAGTCGTTCGGCCGCGTTGTCGAAGCTCTCCCGGAAGAACGCGTAGGTGGCGACGTACCGACTGATCAATTGTGCCGGGTGCATGTCCCAACCCTGGTAGAAACCACGTTCCAGGGACCGCCGCACGAGCCTCGCACACAGTTGCCACGCTGCGCGGATCTCCGCGGACTCCCCGACCGGCATCCTGTTGCTGGACCCATCGGAGAGGAACACTCCGGTTCCGGCCGCGGCGACCTGCATCAGGGCCTTCGCCTGGTCCGCGGCGGGGTGTTCCATGCTCTGGTACTCCGCGGCGATGTCGCAGGACGCCGAGTAGTCGTAGGTGCCGTAGTGCAAACCGCTGCACCGGCCCGCCGCGGCGTGAATCATCGGTGCGATCACGACACGCCCGGTCGAATCGACTATCGACTGTGGCGTCTCCACCTGGATCTCGAACCGCAACTGTCCCGGAGGTAATCCGTGGACGTTCTCCAACCGGGAGCAGATGTGGGTCATCGCTTCGACCTGTGCCACCGACGTCACCTTCGGCAGCGTGACGACGAACCCGTTACCCAACGCGTTCGCAGCGGCCAACTCGCCGATGAACAGGTCCAGCGTGCGCAGACCACGGTGACGTGTCGACGCCTCGAGGCTCTTGAAACGGATGCCGTGCACCGGCGTCGCGTGACCATTGTGGATCGCTTTCGCGAGTTCGCCTGCGGCCGCGGTGGCGGTGGCGTCCTCTTCGTCGTCGCTGCGGTGCCCGTAACCGTCCTCGAAGTCGATCCGCACGTCTTCGATCGGCTCGGTGTCGAGTTTGTCCCGCACCCGAAGATGCACCTGTTCGGCAAGCTCGGGCGTGATGTCGAATGTCTCGGCAAGCAGGCTCGCGGTACCCGCTTCCGCCTCGAGTGTCGCCGTGGCCCGCTCACCCCACTGGGTGTTGATGTCAGCCCGGTACGAGTCCGCGGGGATGTACACAGTGTGTACCGGTTGACGTACTCCACTGTCGCCGGGATACAAGCGGTCGAGGTCCGCGTCCGCGTCCGCGAGCCGGTTGTCCAGCTCGCTGGCCAGATACTTGAGACGATTCATCACTGCTGTCCCTCCGTCGTTCCCGTCGCCGCTTCACGCACGCGGGACGCCACCAGCGGCGCAACCTGCGGGTCGAACACGGACGGCACGATGTAGCTCGAATTCAGTTCCGATTTCGCGACCGTGTCGGCGATCGCCTCCGCGGCCGCCAGCATGACCGCGTCGGTGATCTCGTGCGCGCCGGCGTCGAGCATGCCGCGGAAGAACCCAGGGAACGCCAACACGTTGTTGATCTGGTTCGGGTAGTCCGAACGGCCCGTGGCCACGACAGCGGCGTGGTCACCCGCGGCAACCGGATCCACTTCGGGGTCCGGATTGGCCAGTGCGAACACGACGGCGTCGTCGGCCATCCGGGCGACGTCGTCCCCGCTGATGACGTTCGGCCCGGACACTCCGATGAACACGTCCGCGCCTTCGAGCGTCTCGGAAAGATTACCGACACGATCCCGTGGATTCGTGTTCTCCGCAATCCACTGCTTCGTCCGATCGAGGCCTGTCATGCCGGTGTGCAGCGCCCCGTTCCGATCACAGACGATGATGTCGCCGGCACCCCTGGCCTGCAGTAGCGAGATGATCGCGTAGCCGGCAGCACCCGCACCACTGATCACCACACGGGCGTCACCGAGTGTCTTGTCCACCACCCGCAGCGCGTTGGTCAGCGCGGCGAGTACCACGATCGCGGTGCCGTGCTGGTCGTCGTGGAACACGGGAATGTCGAGTTCGGAGCGCAGTCGCTGTTCGATCTCGAAGCATCGTGGCGCGGCGATGTCCTCGAGGTTGATCCCGCCGTAGACGGGTGCAAGCTGCCGTGCGGTCCGCACGATCTCGTCGGTGTCCTGGGTGTCCAGGCATACCGGCCATGCGTCCACGTCCGCGAACTGCTTGAACAATGCCGCTTTGCCCTCCATGACCGGGACAGCGGCGCCGGCCCCGATGTTGCCGAGGCCGAGCACTGCGGAGCCGTCCGTGAGCACGGCGACGGTGTTGCGCTTCACCGTCAACCTGCGGAGATCCTCGGGGTTCTCGGCGATTGCCTTGCACACGCGAGCCACCCCGGGGGTGTAGGCGCGGGAGAGGTCGTCGCGATGCTTCATCGGGACCTTCGGATTGACCTCGAGTTTGCCGCCGAGGTGTAGTAGGAATGTCCGGTCGCTGATCTTGCGAACCACCACACCGCTGACCTCGCGCAGTTCCTTGGTCACCGCGTCCGCGTGTTCGGCATCGACGGCATCACAGGTCAGGTCCACGACCATACTGTCCGACCCGGATTCGACGACGCCCAGCGCGGTCAGTTCACCTCCCGCACGCCCCACCGCCGCGGCGAGGCCGTTCGTCACGCCGGCTGATCCCGGCGCCTCGACGCGGACAGTGATCGAATAGCCGGGACTCGGCGTCGCCATAGTGAACCTCTCTGCGCACTCAATGTATTCCGTAAAGCGGATAATAAAGTCCGCATTCCAAAAACGCAACCCTGACTACCGTGGCCGGTGACTCGCGCACACTGCGTCACACCGACCGGTGTCACGGCCTGTCGAACACGGTGCCGCCACCGCCGACAGGCCAGTGACAGGCCAGTGACAGCCGAGGAACAACCGGGCCTCCCCCGTCAACACCCGGAAACGTCGCTCAGGTGGATTCCGTGTGATCGGCGGGGGTGGCCACGAGAACGTAGTGATACGGCGGGCGCGGCGCCTCGCGCACGGTGAAACCCCAGCTCCGCACCTCCTCCGCCGCAGCTTCCGGAGTGTAGAGATGCTCGTCCGGCGGACCGCTCGGCCGCTCCGCCGCACCGGGACGCCAGTCGGCGACGATCAATCGCCCGTCTCCAGCAAGCATGCGACGCATCTCGGCCAACGCCTGCTCGCCGCGTACCTCGTGCAGCAGGTTGACCGCCAGGATTCCCGTTACCGCCCCATCCTCGACCGGCACCCGATTCGCCGCGATCAGCAGCGGCTCGACGACGGACCACTCCGCCACCGTGTCACGCAACCGCTCGACCATCGGTTCGGACTCGTCCACGGCGAGAACTCGCCCCTGCTCACCAACCGCGGCGGCGAGCGGCAGGGTCAGATATCCGGTCCCCGCACCGTAATCGACAACGGTCTCCCCACCGTGTAATCCGAGCTCGTCGATGAGCCGATCAGTGGGAAGATACGAGTCGCGTTCGGCGACGTCGAGATTGTCTGCTTGTGCGGGATCAAACTTGTACGCTGGGCGATCGTCGGTCATACCACCATCGTGACAGCCGCCGGGCCACGTCGCACCCGAGCACTCCCCCAATGCCCCGGGTCGCCCCAGCTCCGGACACGCCGTCGGTTTCCGCTCGGACACGCGCACCACCGACGTCCGGGAACACCCTTGTGAGCGCGACCACGGCGCTATACGATCGGTGTATCTGATAATAGAATTCTTCGTTCGATTATCGAACTTCAGTGAGGCGTCATATCCGGTACGGGATTAGGAGAGGCCATGCAGTTCCACCACCACGGGTACGTATCCGGTAACCCACGCGTCCACCCCGCAGCCGGCGTCGGCTTGGAGCGCCCGTCGGAACTTCCCGACGAAGTCGACGTCCTCATCGTCGGCAGTGGCCCGGCCGGGATGATCGCCGCGGCACAACTCGCACAGTTCCCGAACATTGTCACCCGGGTCGTCGAACGCCGACCGGGTCGATTGAAAGCCGGACAAGCCGATGGGATCCAGGCACGCAGCGTCGAGACGTTCCAGGCGTTCGGCTTCGCCAACCGCATCACCGAGGAGGCCTACCGCATCACCCAGATGGCCTTCTGGAAGCCGGACCCCGAGAACCCACAGAACATCGTCCGGAACGGTATGCCGCCGGATGACCCCGCCGGGGTCAGCGAGTTCCCCCACCTGATCGTGAACCAGGCGCGCGTACTCGACTACTTCACGGAGGCCGCATACCACGCGCCCGGCCGACTGGAACCGGAGTTCGGCTACGAGTTCGTCACACTCGAGGACTCCGGAGACGGTGAGTATCCGTTGACCGTCACACTCCGGCACAGCACGGGGCCGAACGAGGGCACCGAACGCGCCGTGCGGGCCAAGTACGTGATCGGCTGCGACGGCGCGCACAGTCGCGTCCGGGACGCGATCGGGCGCGAGCTCACCGGCGACGACGCGAAACATGCCTGGGGCGTGATGGACGTACTCGCCGACACCGACTTCCCGGACATTCGCACCAAATGCGCCATCCAGTCTCACGACGGTGGCAACATCCTGCACATTCCGCGTGAGGGCAACCACCTCTTCCGGATGTACGTCGATCTCGGCCCCGTACCGGAGGACGACGATGGCTCGATCCGCGAGACGCCGCAGGAAGAGGTCGAGGCGAGAGCCAACGCGATCATCCATCCGTACACGCTGACTGTGAAGCACGTCGGCTGGCGCAGCGTCTACGAGGTGGCACACCGGCTCACCGACAAGTTCGACGAAGTGCCCGAAGATCGTGTCGGCAGGCAACGGCCCCGCGTGTTCATCACCGGCGATGCCTGTCACACCCACAGCGCGAAAGCGGGTCAGGGCATGAACGTGTCCATGCAGGACGGTTGGAACATCGCCTGGAAGATCGCCCACGTGCTGGAGGGACAGGCTGATCCGGCTCTGTTGGACACCTACTCCGCCGAACGACAGATCGTCGCCCAGGAGCTGATCGACTTCGACCGTACCTGGTCCAGCATGATGGCCGCCAAGCCGGAGGAACTCAACGATCCCAACGAGCTCGAGGACTTCTACGTCAAAACCGCGGAATTCCCGGCCGGACTGATGACCCAGTACCAGCAGTCGATGATCGAGGGCGCGGACACCCACCAGGAGGTGGCGACGGGGTTCCCGATCGGCAAGCGTTTCAAGTCCCACGCCGTCCGCCGCGTCTGCGACGGGAACCCGGTGCATCTGGGGCATCATCACAGCGCGGACGGTCGTTGGCGGATCTATGTCTTCGCCGACCGGGCCGCACCCGAGCAGTCGTCGAAGGTGACCCGCTTCGCCGAGTGGATCACCGAGTCCCCCGACTCGCCGATGGTCACGGCAACCCCACAGGGAGCGGATGTCGATTCCTGGTTCGACGTCAAAGTGATCTACCAGCAGGCGCACACCGACGTCGGACTCGACGTGGTGCCGCGGGCGTATCTGCCGAGAGTCGGTCCGTTCCAGGTCGTGGACTACGAGAAAGTCTACGCCGCGGACAGTGACGACGACATTTTCGAGGCACGCGGTATCGACAGGGCGGGAGCCCTCGTCGTGGTCCGTCCCGATCAGTACGTCTCCCATGTGCTTCCGCTACAGGCACACGACGAGTTGGCGGCCTTCTTCTCGGGGGTGCGCGCGCTCGCGCCCGCGCGGGTATGAGCGTCGCGCTCCCCCGAATCCCGCGCACATCGACAAACCGAAGTGGATCATATATGATTTCATACATCAAATTCCCGGAATAGAAGTCGGAGGAATCCGTCCGTGCCCGACCCGATCACCGCAGCGACCGGTCTGACCCCGAGCAAGATCTTCGCCGTACACCTGAACTATCCGAGCCGGGCCGCCGAACGCGGCCGCACTCCGGCTCACGGTTCGTACTTTCTCAAGGCACCGTCCTCACTGGCCGCGAGCGGAGCGAACGTGGCGCGCCCGGATGGCGCGGAGCTACTCGCCTACGAGGGCGAGATCGCCCTGGTGATCGGCAACGAAGCACGAGACATCACCCCGGAACAGGGCTGGTCGTACGTCGGCTGGATCACCGCCGCCAACGACCTCGGTGTCTACGATCTGCGGTACGCCGACAGCGGTTCCAACGTGCGCTCGAAGAGCGGTGACGGTTACACACCGATCGGGCCGAACGTCCTTCCGGCAGGCGAGATCGACCCGGCGGCACTACGGGTACGAACCTGGGTCAACGGTCAGCTGACCCAGTCCGACACCACGGACACCCTGCTGTTCGGCTTCGGTGAACTCGTCGCCGACCTGTCCCGCATGTCCACGCTGCATCCCGGAGACGTCATCCTCACCGGAACCCCGGCGGGTGCCTCCGTGGCACACCCGGGAGACGTACTCGAGGTCGAAGTCGACAGCCCAGACCAGTCCGGAAGCCCCAGCACCACCGGGTTACGTACCACCGTCGTCGAGGGCCCTGCGCTCGCGGAGTGGGGCGCCCAACCGAAGGTCGACGATGCGCTCCGTGCCTCCGCATACGGGCCGTCCCAGCAGATCACGGACACCGCCACAAAGCGCGACGCGGAACTCATGGCCAAGTTGCGCAGTGTCGGTGTCGCCACACTGTCGTCGCAACTACGCAAACGCGGGTTCAACAACATTCACATCGACGGTGTTCACCCCGGACGTGAAGGTGAGGCATTCGCTGGTCGCGCTCGGACACTGCGTTACGTACCGCAGCGCGAGGACCTTTTCGCCGCACACGGGAGCGGATTCAACAAACAGAAGCAGACCATCGACAGGGTGTCATCCGGCGAGGTTCTGGTGATGGAAGCCCGCGGCGATTCGACGGCGGGGACGATCGGGGACATTCTCGCGCTGCGCGCCCAGGTCCGTGGCGCGGTCGCGGTGGTCACCGACGGTGCCGTACGGGACGCGGTCGTCACCGGCGATCTCGAGATACCGGTGTTCCACGGTGGGGCGCACCCGGCGGTACTCGGCCGTCGGCACGTGCCGTGGGAGTCCGACGTGGCGATCGCCTGCGGCGGCACCACCGTGTGCCCCGGCGACATCGTCGTCGGCGACGACGACGGCGCGCTCGTCGTCCCGCCCGCGGTGGCCGAAGAAGTCGCCGATGCCGCCGCCGAACAGGAGTTGCGGGAGACTTTCATCGCCGAACAGGTCCAGAACGGCGCGAGCGTCGAGAAACTCTACCCCATCGGCGAGCAGTGGGAGGACACCTTCCAGCAGTGGCGGCGGGACCGCTCGGCACAGGGTGGTGACGAGCGTGGCTGACGACGCCAGGACCGGATCCAGTAAGTCGCAACGGGCCTACGAAACCATCAAAACCCGGATCACCGAGGGTGCCTACGGGCCGGGACACCGTCTGGTGCTCGGTCACCTCGCCCGCGAGCTGGAAGTCAGCCCGGTCCCGATCCGCGAGGCGATCCGGCTGCTGGAAGCCGAAGGGTTCGTGGAGTTCGAGCGGAACGTCGGTGCGCAGGTATCAGCGATCAACCCGGTCGAGTACTCGCACACGATGGAAACTCTGGCGGTTGTGGAGGGCGCGGCGACCGGACTCGCGGCACCATACCTGACAACCGAGACGATCGACCACGCGGCGGAGCTCAACAACCGGTTACGGACCTCGTTACGCGATTTCGACCCGGTCGGCTACACCAAGCTCAACCACCAGTTCCACGAGACGCTCTACACACAGTGTCCGAATCCGCACCTGCTCGATCTGGTCCAACGCGGTTGGACCAGGCTTGCCGCGATCCGCGAATCCAGTTTCTCCTTCGTACCGGGACGTGCGGAGGAATCCGTAGCCGAACACGACCGGCTACTCGAGCTCCTGCGATCCGGCGCCAACCGCTCCGACATCGAGCGTGCGGCCCGGGAACACCGCACCGCCACCATGCAAGCGTTCCTCGCCCGAGAACAACACGACGGAGATGAGGCAGACACGTGAAATTCCGTAATGATCCCAGACAGATCACCGGCTCGCTCGGCCCCGTGATCACCCCGTTCACCGACGACGGTGCGCTGGACACCGCCGGCCTGCGGAACCTGATCCGTTGGCAGCTGGCCAACGGCTCGCACGGCATCTCCATCGGCGGCTCGACCGGCGAACCCAGCGCACAGACGCTCGACGAGCGTGCGGAAGCGATCCGCACCGCCGCCGCCGAGATCAATGACACGGTTCCGTTCATGCCAGGCACCGGATCGGCCAGAATGGACGAGACGCTGGAGCTGACCGGTATCGCCCGTGATGCGGGCGCGGACGCCTGCCTGATCATCACCCCGTACTACGCGCGCCCCACCCAGGAAGCGCTGTACCAATGGTACGCGACAGTGGCACGCCGGTACCCTGACATGCCGCTGGTCATCTACAACGTTCCCGGCCGCACCGCCGTCGATGTCACACCGGAGACCGTGGGCAGGCTCTACCGCGACTTCGACAACATCGTGGGCATCAAGGAAACCACCAAGGACTTCGAGCACTTCTCCCGCGTGATCGCCGAGTGCGGTCCGGAGCTGCTCGTGTGGTCCGGGATCGAGCTGCTGTGCCTGCCGTTGCTCGCACTCGGTGGCGTCGGTTTCGTCTCGGCAACCGCGAACTTCGCTCCGGCCGCGATCGCGGAGATGTACAACGCGTGGACAGCAGGCGACTTCGCCCGGGCGCGCGAGCTGCACTATCGGTTACACCCGCTCGTCGACGTCACCTTCGTGGAAACCAACCCGGCGCCCGCGAAGTGGGTGCTGGCGCAGCGCGGACTGATCCCCTCCTCGTACGTCCGCCCGCCGCTGATCACACCGACCGAGTCCGGACAGCAACGCATCAAGGAACTGCTCGCCGCAGGCGACGACGTTCTCTCCCCCGTCAACCCGTAAGGAGGGCGCATTGACACCCAGGCAACCGACCCGTCCGGCCAACCTCCCGGAGACCCTGCACCACTTCATCGGCGGTGTGGAGGTCGACAGCATCTCCGGCGCGACCTTCGACGTCGCCGACCCGGTGACCAACAAGCCCTACGCGACGGCGGCCGCGGGCCAGGCCGAGGACATCGACCGGGCAGTGCAGGCGGCCCACGAGGCGTTCACCAACGGCCCATGGGCGCGGATGACCAACCGGCAACGCGCAAACGTACTCTACGCGATCGCCGACGCCGTGGAGAACCAGCAGGAACGGCTCGCCGCGATGGAGTGTTTCGACACCGGCCTGCCGATCACTCTCGCGAAGGGACAGGCCCGGCGTGCCGCGGAGAACTGGCGGTTCTTCGCCGACCAGATCGTGGCACTGCACGAGGACGCCTACTCCGTTCCCGGCACCCAGCTGAACTACGTGCTGCGCAAACCCGTCGGTGTGGCCGGACTGATCACGCCGTGGAACACGCCGTTCATGCTGGAAAGCTGGAAACTGGCTCCGGCCATCGCCTCCGGCTGCTCGGTGGTACTCAAGCCCGCCGAGTTCACGCCGCTGTCGGCGAGCCTGTGGGCCAGGATCTTCTCCGAGGCCGGCCTGCCGGACGGTGTGTTCAACCTGGTCGGCGGGTTCGGTGAGGAAGCGGGCCAGGCCCTGGTGGAACACCCCCGGGTGCCACTGATCTCGTTCACCGGTGAGACCACCACCGGGTCACAGATCATGCGCAGCGCGGCACCACACCTCAAGGGCCTGTCGATGGAGCTCGGCGGCAAGTCCCCCGTGGTGATCTTCGACGACGCGGACTTCGAGGCCGCGCTCGACTCGTCGTTGTTCGGCGTGTTCTCCCTGAACGGTGAACGGTGTACCGCCGGCTCCCGCATCCTGGTGCAGCGCTCGATCTACGACCGGTTCTGCGAACGCTTCGCCGAGCGCGCGAAGAACATCGTGGTGGGCCCGCCGGACGACCCCGCCACCGAGGTGGGTGCGTTGGTGCATCCGGAGCATTACGAACGGGTGACCAACTATGTGGAGACCGGGAAATCGGAGGCGAAGCTGATCGCGGGTGGCGGGCGTCCGGAGCACCTTCCGGAGGGCAACTACCTCGCCCCCACGGTGTTCGCCGATGTCGGCCGTGACGCACGGATCTTCCAGGAGGAGATCTTCGGCCCGGTTGTGGCGCTGACGCCGTTCGACACCGAGAAGGAGGCTCTCAGCCTCGCCAACGACGTCCAGTACGGACTGGCTGGTTACGTGTGGACCAACGACCTCAAGCGTGGCCACCGGGTCGCCGGTTCGATCGAGGCGGGCATGGTCTGGTTGAACTCGCACAACATCCGTGACCTGCGGACCCCGTTCGGCGGTATCAAGAGCAGTGGTATCGGTAGCGAGGGCGGGCACCGCAGCATCGACTTCTACACCACCGAGCAGATCGTTCACGTCGCGACCGGTGAAGTCCAGGTGTCGCGGTACGGCGCGCAGGACAAGGAGTCGTGACCATGCCATCCACCCAGGCACCGGACGTGATCCGGGCCGCGTACGCGGAGTTCGTCGTCACCGATCTCGCAGCCTCCCGGTGGTTCTATGTGGACCTGCTCGGCCTGCTGGTCACAGCGGAGGACGACGAGGCGATCCATCTACGGGCGTACGAGGAGTACCTGCACCACAGTCTGGTGCTGCGGAAGGGGGACACCCCCGCACTCGCCCGGCTCGGCTACCGGGTACGCAGTAATGCGGAGCTGGACGTTGCCGAGCGCTACTACCGTGAGCTCGGTGTCGACGTTCGGCGTGTTCCCGCCGACACGTGCCGCGGCATCGGTGAGGCGGTGCGGGTGTGCGATCCGCTCGGTTTCCCCGTGGAGTTCTTCTACGACGCGGCGCACACTGAGCGTTTCACCCAGCGCTACGACGTGCACGGCGCCAACGCGATCTCGAGGTTGGATCACTTCAACGTCATGGTTCCCGATGTGCGGAAAGCCTACGAGTACTACCGCGGGCTGGGCTTCGGTGTCTCGGAGACCATCGAGGACAGCGCGGACACACTCTACGCCGCCTGGATGTTCCGCAAACAGACCGTGCACGATATCGCGCTGACCGGTGGCGACGGGCCGAGGTTGCACCATGTCGCGTTCGCCACGCAGGAACGCCACCAGATCCTGCACACCTGTGACGCTCTCGGCGCGCTCGGCCAACAACATCACATCGAACGCGGCCCCGGACGGCATGGCGTGTCCAACGCCTTCTATCTGTACCTGCGTGATCCGGACGGGCACCGGATCGAGATCTACACCAGCGACTACTACACCGGCGACCCCGACAATCCGGTACAACGCTGGGACGTGCACGACAACCGACGCAGGTCCTTCTGGGGACACAGCGTCGTCGATTCCTGGTACTACGAGGGTTCCCCCGCGTTGGACCTTGACGGAACGCCGATGCCACTCGCCTCTCCGGAGCAGCACGAAGCGATTGTCTCGGTCGGCGCGGACGGATTCTCCGTCGCCACCGAGAACGGCGACGAAAAGAGTTTCAAAATAGGCGAACAAGTGTAGCCCACGCCCTCGCAAAAACAACTTTTTCTGTTTTGTCCCGCTGCGGCGCCGATCGGTGCCTCAGCGGGACAAGCGTGTCGTTTTTCGCAGCACAGCCCGGGTTTTGACATAAAAAAATATTATCGAAAACATCTTGTCTCGACGCTGTGACTGGCCGATAATCCAGCCCGCAACTACGATTAATCGTCGGTCAAGGAGCGACAATGCCACCAACCACACACGCGCTCGGGAAGGAAAACCGACGCGTCGTTCTCGCCACAGTGGTCGGCACAACGATCGAATGGTACGACTTTTTCATCTACGCGCTCAGCGCGGGCCTCGTGTTCGGTAACGCGTTCTTCGCCGAGATCGGTGGAGCCAACTCGTTGCTCGTGTCGTTCTCCACCGTGGGAATCAGCTTCCTGTTCCGCCCCCTCGGTGCGGTCATCGCGGGCCATCTCGGCGATCGCCTCGGGCGCAAGACCATGCTCATTCTGACACTGTTCCTGATGGGCGGCGCCACCGTGCTCGTCGGCGTGATCCCCGACAGTGCCTCCATCGGTGTGACCGCGCCGATCATTCTGATCCTGCTGCGAATCCTGCAGGGACTGTCGGCAGGCGGCGAGTGGGGAGGCGCCGCGATGCTGGCGGTCGAACACGCGCCGACGCACCGTCGCGGGTTCCTGGGCTCGTTCCCCCAAATCGGTGTTCCGATCGGCCTGGTCCTGGCCAACGGCATACTGGCGCTTGTCACCTCGACAATGACCGCCGAACAGTTCCAGGCCTGGGGGTGGCGGCTCCCCTTCTTGTTCAGTGGCGTGTTGATCGTTGTCGGCGCGGTGATTCGCAGTCGCGTCGCCGAGAGTCCGGTCTTCGAGGAGGTCCGGCACAACCGCGCACAGGCCAGTTTGCCGATCGTGCCGCTGTTCCGGAACCATTGGAAACTCGTCCTGTTGGGCGCGCTCGTGTTCGCCGCCAACAACGCGGCCGGCTACATGACCACCGGTGGCTACATCCAGAGTTACGCCAGCAAGAGTCTCGGGATGGACGCGACCTGGGTGCTGATCGCGGTGGTCATCGGCGCTCTCGCGTGGTTGGTCACCACCCTGGTCGGCGGCAGATTGGCAGACAGCCTGGGGCGTACCCGCACCTACCAAATCGGGTTCGTCCTCCAGCTGGCCTGGATGTTCCCCTTCTTCGCGTTCATCAACATGGCGAGCATGTGGGCACTGGTGCTCGCGCTGGTCCTGTTCAGTGTGGGGCTCGGACTCACGTACGGACCACAGTCGGCGTTGTTCGCCGAAATGTATCCCACACACGTCCGTTACAGTGGCGCCTCGATCTCGTACGCGCTCGGCGCGGTACTGGGCGGCGCGTTCGCTCCCATGATCGCGCAGGCGCTCGAGTCCGGCACCGGCACTGTGTACAGCGTCGGCGTGTATCTCAGCGTGATCACCGTCATCGGGTTGATCGCGGCGTTCTTCATCCGGGACAACCCCGGCCGCACGCTCGGGATCGACAGCGAGACACAGCCACCGCGTAGGGAATCCGCGGCCGGCAGTGACCATCCGCAGGCCAGCTCGACATAAGGCGTGTAGGACACCTCTCGTGGCGGTGGGTGCCGGTCATGGAACCCGACGACGAGTCAGCCCACCTGCGTACCCACCGCCTGCGCCGCACTCCGCAGCTGGTCGGCAATCTCCTCGACCGACCGGCCGCTGCTCACGTACACCACACCGAGGGCAGCATGAGTCGGCCCGCGAGAAGGGACAGGAACCGCCACGGAGGATACGCCGGTGATGACCTCGTCGTGACTGGTCGCGTAACCGCGTTCCCGGGCCTGCGCGATGGCCGCGCGCACCTCCGGATCGCGGTCGGTCTCGTCATAGCGAGTCAACAGGGCGATCCCTGGTGCTCCCGACTCCAGCGAGTGTCTGCTTCCCGGTCGCTGCGCCACGGCAGCGGAGGCACGTCGGGGCTCCACGGTACTCAACGTGACACACTCGTCGTGGTCCTCGACGGCGACCAGCGCGGTCATCCCCAACCCGTCAGCCACAGCCGCGAGTTCGGGAAGCGCGACGTCCTGGACATCCCGGGACACCGAGTGCGCCAGCACAGCCAGCCCGGCACCCGGCAGGCAACGTCCGGCCTGATCTCTGGTGATCAGGCGGTGGTACTCCAGAGTGCGCACCATGCGGTACGCGATCGACCGATGGACCCCCAGCTCCAGGGCCAGCTCATCGATACTCAGCGCGCCCTCCGCGCGGGCCAGAGCCTCCAACGCGCGGATTCCCCGCGACAACGTCTGCGAATGCGACCCCGGCTGGTGCTTCTCACGCTCGGCCATGGTGAAAAAGATACGCGCCGTCCTCTTGTGCACTCACTCACAACGGGATATGGTCAGATGTATTCCATCTTAGAACGTTCATCTCGATTATAGAACACACGTGGTGCGACACAACGCACCGAGTCTGCGACGTCCCCGGCGACGGCTCGCGAACACACAGAGCAACTCGAACGGATCCGGTCGCCGCACTCATCGGGCACGAGGGAGGCGCGTGTATCGCGTGATCAACGAGTATGTCTTTCCCGGTCCGGACACGTACCAGGACTGTCGCCATTGGTCCGAATCGAAGACCTCGAAGGTTCCCCCGTAGTGATCCTGTCCACACGGGTGGCCGACCTGCCAGATTCCGCTGTCGAGCCGCAGATCGTGGAAGAAGTGTCCGTCGTCAAACCACACGGTGCAGTACTCCGCCCGCTCGGGCCGGTAACGCAACGACCGTGTCGCCTCACTGCGACGGTCCCCGATCCGGAGCCGGCCCGACTCCTCGTAGTACAGCAGACCTTCCCGTACCGTGAACACGCCCACGCCGGCGAACCGGCCCGCGACCGCACCGTCCGCGCCGACGATGTCTCGCGCGAGATCCCAACTGCCGCGCAGGAACTTCGAGAGGTCCGTGATCGGATAGGCACACACACCCACAGTATGCCCGGAGCTAGCGACGGTGGGCCCACACCGTGGTGGATCCTCCTTCGCTGCGACTTCGTTACCAGCGAAAACCTTGTCAAACGGCCCCCGCATCGAGGACCGTATACGACACAGGTGGAACGTCATTGTCCAGGTTCAACGGAGGTGTAGTTTGAGCGGCACACAGCATTCTGCCACCGCGACCGACGGCGTCACGACTTCGGTCGCCAAGGACTTCGACGACTTCCGCGCCGCCGTGTCCGCATCGTTCGTCCCGCTGGAAGTCAGCAGCGACAACCCCGATACCTTCCGCGGCCGGATCCGTGCCGGTGGTGTCGACAATGTACACGTCTCGGAGGTCGCCGCCGCACCGCACACCGTCACCCGCAGCCCGGAACTGATCAGTCGTGCCGACCGGCACTACTACAAACTCAGCCTGTTGTTGTCGGGTACCGGCGTGCTGATCCAGGACAACCGCGAGGCCGTGTTGCGCCCCGGCGATCTTGCCATCTACGACACCCACCGCCCGTACTCGTTGGTATTCGACGAGGATTTTCGAACCATGGTGGTCATGTTCCCGAAGAACATGATCGATATCCCGGCGGGAATGCTGGGACAGCTCACCGCCGTCCGGTTGTCCGGAACCGACGGAGTCGCTGCGATGGTCGCCCCGTTCCTCGCCCGTATGGTGGACAATCTCGAAACGCTCAGCGGCGCGACCGGCCCTCGCATCGCGCACCACACGCTCGATCTCGTGACCACCATGTACGCACGCGAGCTGGACTTCGACACCTCCGAGGCGGATCCGCACCGGGCGTTGATGCGTCGCATTCGCGCGTACATCGAGCGCAACCTGCACTCCCCCGAACTCGGCCCCACGGACATCGCAGCGGCACACTACGTATCCACTCGACATCTGCACGGGCTGTTCAAAGAGCACGACACCACCGTAGCCAGGTGGATCCGGGAACGTCGCCTCCAGCACTGTCGACGCGATCTTCTGGACCCGGTCCAGGCCGGACGGCCGATCGCCGCGATCGCCGCGCGGTGGGGCTTCGTGGACGCTGCCCACTTCAGCAGAGTGTTCAAGGCGGAATTCGGGCACTCCCCCAGTCAGGAGCGAGGTGGTTGATTCCGCTGGGCGGAAGCTCCGACGGAACCGATCATCAGTCCTGTCTCGACACGAGGCCACGCCGCCCCGGGCCGGCGTGGTTGGCGATCACATGCCCGCGCGTTCGAACTCCAACGTCGGGAGATCGACGATGTGTGCCCCACCATCGGCAACCAGCACCGATCCAGTGATGTAGGACGAATCCTGCGACCCCAGGAACCGGATGATCGAGGCGACCTCATCGGGCTCTGCGGGCCGGCGGAGTGGCACATCCCCGGTTGCCTTGGTGTAGGCGTGTTCGCGGTCAGTGAGGCCCGCAGCGGCCGCGAACTCGTCCATTTCGCCATCAGCCATCGGTGTCCGTACCCAGCCCGGACACACCGCGTTGGCGCGAACTCCCCGTGGCCCATAGTCGCGGGCGATGCTCTTGGTCAATCCGAGCAAGGCGTGCTTCGATACCGTGTAGCCTGCCACGTTCGGCCCCGCGAACAATCCGGCCAGTGACGCCACGAGGACCAGCGACCCGCCGGTTGCCACCAGCTCCGGTAGCACCGTCCGGCACATGACGAACGCACTGTTCAGGTTCGCCCGGATGGCGCTGTCCCACAGTTCATCGTCGGTATCGGTTACCGCGGCGAATCCGTGTCCGCCCGCGTTGCCGACGAAGGTGTCGACCCTGCCGCACTCGTCGACGACCTGCCGAATCGCTGCCTCGGCCTGCTCTCGATCGGTGACATCGGCGGCGATGGCCAACGCACCAGTCTCCGCGGCGACGCGCTCCAATGGCTCCCGCCGTCTGCCGAGCACCACCACGGTGGCTCCTTCACCGGCGTACCGCTGTGCGGTCGCCTCACCGATGCCGGTACCGCCACCGGTAATGACGACTACCTTGCCTTCCACCGTGCTCATCACCCACCACCTTTCATCCTGCTCACGCCGGAAACGCCGAACACGCGGGGTATCCGTGATCGGACAGCACCGCGTGTCCGTTGACCGGGGCGATCGCGGCGAGGCGAGGGACAGTACGTGCGTGGCGATGCCGTCGGGTGACGGCACGGGTCATCACGCTCGATTCATCCGCACGCCCGGGTCGCATGGCTGCCATCATGCCGGGCTTGCGTGGGGATGGGCCAGGTTCGTGCACGACTGATCAACAGCTGCGCACTCACCGGCAAGGCGCCGCGGCCCGCGAAAGACCATGCTGAGCAGCCCAACGGGAGCAGTGGCGCGGGAAGGTGAACGGTGGACCGTGGGTGACGCTCGCCGACCGCCGCAACCTGCGCCAGCTGCCTTCGCACGGGGATTGTTCACCCCTGGGGAGAGGAGCACGTCGCGGACCCAGTTCACCGTTCGGCACACGGTCAGCTGCTCAGTAACACCGTCCACCCACCGGAGTGCCAACCGCACCCTGCACCAGCGGAAGGAGCGCCATTGCCGAATCCGGCCGACCTGCTGATCACGAACGCCACAATATACACAGTGGATGATTTCACACCGTGGGCGAGCAC
>Ga0079226_10000538_pt1 | contig 26833 bp, 25 predicted proteins | sample Poulit2014_FD_76345 | JGI IMG/M metagenome (GOLD analysis project Ga0079226, IMG submission 76345) | Agricultural soil microbial communities from Georgia to study Nitrogen management - Poultry litter 2014 | ecosystem: Environmental > Terrestrial > Soil > Agricultural land | place: USA: Georgia...
CTTCCAGCCAGTGGTCTATCAGCGGCCAGCTCAATGAAGTGCGTCTCGCCGACAGCCAACTGATTCCCGAACAGCTGATCCCCGCCTCATCGCTAACTTTTAAAGGGCTGCGCAATCAATATCGACGCGATGGGATTGGCGCTGAACTGGTGGCAGCAACAGCCAAGCGCGTGGTAAGTACCCAAAGTTCTGAGCAGTCGTTCAGTGAAACCCCCTTCCCAGCGATTACGGCGGTGTTGCGTTTTAACGGCGACAGTTTGGCTGAAGTGCTGAGCAGCCAAGAGGTTGAACTGTTAGTGTTCGACCCTTACCGAAGAAACAGCGTGCGCTTAGCCGGTCGACAAGTGCCTTTAGCCGCCAACTTCACCTCAGGTTACGGTCTCTGGTTGGCCCGCTCTGGTTTTGCTCAACAATCGCTGCTGACTTTAGTGGGCCGTGGTGAGGTGTTAGAAAAGCCTCGGGTGTATTTAATGCAGCCTTATGATCCCAAGCGCCGAGTGATTATTATGCTGCACGGCTTAGCCAGTAGCCCAGAGGCGTGGATTAATGTGGCTAATGAAGTGTTGGGCGACGAAACCCTGCGTAAAAACTTCCAAGTTTGGCAAGTGTATTACCCAACCAATGCCCCTTTAGCTTTTAACCGACGTGCCATTCACAAGGCCATTCAAGACACCTTGCTGCATTTTGACCCAGCCGCGGAACACCGCGCAGCACAGGATATAGTGCTGATTGGCCACAGTATGGGTGGTGTTTTATCACGCTTACTGGTTTCAGAATCTGGAGATCAGCTTTGGAATCCCTTAGTAAAAACCTATAAGCTGCAAGGCGAGCGTAAAGAGCGCGCACGGAAAAAACTGCGGCATTACGCATGGTTTGAACCCATGCCTGAAGTGAGCCGTGCCATATTTATTGCTGCCCCCCATCGCGGCACACCTTTTGCGGAAAACCGTTTCTCCCGTTGGGCGGCAAGTATCGTCAAGCTGCCAGTCTCTATGTTGGGGCGGGTGACCGAAATAGCGCAGCTATTAGTACTGCCCAGCTCTGCCAACGCCGAACCCCTCACCCGGCCACTCAACAGTATTTCCAACCTCAGCGATCAAGATCCTTTTGTCCGTTTGGCAGCCGACTTACCCATCTCTCACCGAGTGCCCTACCATTCCATTATTGGTAATAACACCCCTAAACTGGCGTTAACAGCATCCAGTGACGGCGTCGTGCCTTATACAAGTGCACACTTACCTGGGGCGCAGTCCGAAAAAGTCATTCCCGCTTGGCACAGCGTGCAAGAAACCCCGGCAGCCATTGTCGAAGTGCGACGTATCTTGCACGAGCATTTAGCCGCTACTAATGGAACTTATTATGCCAATTAGTCCACGCGCCCTTTGCTCAAACACCCTTAAAGTACTGGTCTCACTACTGATTTTTATTGCTGCAGTCTGGGGCGGTTTAGCACTCTACTATCAATTGCCATTAGCTATGCCTTGGCTCGGCTTGGCTGTGCTGTTTTGGGCTGCAGTCTCCATTAGCAGCTTACGCAGCCTATGGCGCAGCGGTATAGTGCGCGGTGGTTTGTTTTACTTAGCGCTGCATGCAGTTTTATTGCTGTGGTGGTCCAACTTAACCCCTTCTAATCAACACCAGTGGCAAGATGATGTTGCGCAAATGACCTCGGGGACTGTAGAGGGCAATGCAATCACCTTGTTTAATGTGCGTAACTTTACTTGGCACTCGGAAACGGACTACAGTCCACGCTGGGAAACACGCCATTACGATCTAAATAAACTGCAATCAGTGGATATGCTGACCTCCCATTGGGGGATGGATGCGATTGCCCACGTGCTTGTCTCGTTCGGCTTTAGTGACGGTCAGTTTGTTACTTTTTCCGTGGAAATTCGCAAAAAGCAAGGCCAGCAGTTTTCCGAAATCGCCGGCTTTTTTAAGCAGTATGAGCTGAGTATTCTAGCTACCGATGAGCGCGATGCAGTCGCAGTACGTCCCAATGTGCGTGGCGAAGAGACCTACCTGTACCGCATTGATATGCCTGAAGCCATTCGCCGTCAATTGTTTTTATCCTATATCGAACAAGCCAATCAGCTCATTGAACAACCGCGTTTTTACAACACAGTGACGGCCAACTGCACCACTTTAGTGTTTGCCATGATGCAGCACATTAGCGGTGGTTTACCCCTTGACCCGCGCTTATTACTGACCGGTTATTTACCCAGTTATGTTGAAGAACTGGATGGTCTAATGGACGGCTTTGATTTAACCCAACTGCGTGATTCGGGGCGCATTACTGAGCGTTCAAAGCAAGCATTCAATAGCGAAAACTACTCACAAATTATTCGCCAAGGCGTACCCGGCTGGTCCCCCTAAAGGGTTTTAAGCGTGCTTTTTTGATCATTATTTGACCAAAACCTTAGCCTGCTAAGTAATTTTTATCGGCAAAAACTTGCTTTTTGTCAAAAAAATAAAGTTTTTTTAAAGCCTTGAAAAAGCGCTTTTTTTACTTTTTTGAGACGCCCTTTTCGTCAAGCTATAGCTAGCTGAAAGTGGATTTTTGACAGCTAAAATTTATCACTGCACCTGACTGCAACTGGACAAATTCAACGAATTTCACGGTTGTTATTATTTTTTAAGCTGCATACCCTTATTAACGCTTAACCAATAACCACAAGGAATTATTTTGAGTTCTGCTACCGTCAAACTCCGTCAACCTACTGACGGTGACGGCCATGCCCTGAATCAACTGGTCGCTCGCTGCCAGCCCCTAGACACCAATTCGGTGTACTGCAATTTACTTCAGTGCACTGACTTTGCGGATACTGCTATTGCTGCGGAAAACGCCGATGGAAACCTGGTTGGTTTCATTTCCGGCTACCGCCCTCCAGCCCGCCCCGATACCCTTTTCGTGTGGCAAGTTGCTGTTGACAGCAGTATGCGCGGTCAAGGTTTAGCGCTGCGCATGTTGTTAGCCCTGATTGAACGGGTTGCCGCTCAAGGCGTTCGGTTTATAGAAACCACTATTACCCCAAACAACGCCGCCTCTCAGGCTTTATTTTTAAAAGCCTTTAATCAATTAAGAATCTCACACAGCACCTCAGTTTTATTCTCTGGCCAAAAGCATTTTGCTGGGCAAAGTGAGGATGAAGTGCTGTACCGTGCGGGCCCTTTGCCCATTGATTCCAATAAATAAAAACTACAGGATTAGAAATGAAACTCTTCGAACAGAATTTCGAAAAAAACGAATCTGGCGTAAGAAGTTATTGCCGCTCATTCCCAGTGATGTTCCAACAAGCCCAGGGAGCCGAGCTGATTACCAAAGATGGTAAACGCTACATCGACTTTTTAGCCGGTGCCGGTACCTTAAACTACGGGCATAACCACCCGGTTTTGAAAAAAGCTTTACTTGAATACATTGAGAACGATGGTTTAACCCATGGTTTGGATATGTACACAGACGCTAAAGAGACATTTTTAAACACCTTTAACCGTTTGATTTTAGCACCCCGTGATATGCAAGATTACTTGGTGCAATTTACTGGGCCAACCGGTACCAACGCAGTTGAAGCTGCACTCAAGCTGGCACGCAAAGTTAAAGAGCGTAATAACGTGATCAGCTTCACCAATGGCTTCCATGGCGTGACCATTGGCGCACTAGCAGTCACTGGCAACCAACACCACCGTGGTGCGGCTGGCGTTGCTTTATCCGATGTCACCCGCATGCCCTATTCCAATTATTTTGGCGAAGACATAGATACCGTCAAAATGATGGATCAAATGCTCTCCGACCCCAGCAGCGGTATTGATAAGCCTGCTGCTGTCATTGTGGAAGTGGTGCAAGGTGAAGGTGGGCTTAACGCAGCCTCTGCGGACTGGATGCGCGGTATCGAAAAACTGTGCCGCAAGCACGACATGCTGTTAATTGTCGATGATATTCAAGCGGGCTGCGGACGCACCGGTACCTTCTTCAGCTTTGAAGAAATGGGCATTAAGCCTGACATGATCACCCTATCTAAATCCATCAGTGGCTATGGCCTACCCTTTGCAGTGCTATTAATGCGCGGCAAGCTGGATGAGTGGACTCCTGGTGAGCACAACGGCACTTTCCGTGGTAATAACCACGCCTTTGTCACCGCTGCAGCTGCGTTGGAAGAATTTTGGCAAGACGATAGCTTCGCTAAAACGGTCCGCGAGAAAGGCGCCATCATTGCTGAACGTATGGAGCAAATCACTCAGCGTCACAGCGAGCACGGCTTGGTATTTAAAGGCCGCGGCATGATGATCGGTATCGGCTGCCCCAATGGCGAGATTGCCGAAGAAGTCTGTGGTCATGCTTTTGAGAATGGCTTAGTGATTGAAACCAGTGGTGCACACAGCGAAGTTGTTAAGTGCCTGTGCCCATTAACCATTAGCCACGAGCAAATCGATCAGGCCATGACGATTTTAGACAATGCCTTTGCTGCGGTACTGCCTAACCATAAGGCGGTACAAGTGTCTTAATCGAGTCCATTAGCACGCATTATTAAGTAACTATTTATTTTATGGCCGCTGCAGCTGTGTTTCGTCTGCAGCGGCAAGAGGAGTTTTTAAGTGATTGTTCGTACCCTGAAAGAAGCAGAAAACAGTGAACGCCGCGTAGTTTCAGAGAATTGGGAAAGCACCCGTATGTTGTTAAAAGAAGACAATATGGGTTTCTCGTTTCATATCACCACCATCTATGCCAATACTGAAACCCATATTTGGTACAAAGACCATTCGGAGTCCGTATATTGCATGAGCGGTAACGGTGAGATTGAAACCTTGGCTGACGGTAAAGTGTACAAAATCGAGCCTGGTACTTTATATATTCTCGATAAACACGATGAGCACCTGTTACGTGGTGGTAGCGAAGACATGAAAATGGCTTGCGTGTTTAACCCACCGCTGCACGGTAAAGAAGTTCACGATGAAGATGGCGTGTACCCACTCTAATTACACTTATAGTTAGTGGTTCTGGATAAAAATCAGCAGCGCTATAGTTATTCAAGCGCTGCTTTATTACACTTAATGTCACCGTCTCATCCCCAGCGCTGGCAGGCGGCATACAAGACTTCTGAACCACCCACCTGGCGCTAAATTACTCTTCATCGATTCATTTATTTAGAACGGACGCACACATGCATACCGTAGAGAAAATTGGCGGCACTTCAATGAGCTGCTTTAAAGACCTGTTAGAAAATATTTTCTTAGTTGAACGCCCTAAGCACGGTCTTTATCAACGCATTTTCGTGGTGTCAGCCTACAGCGGCATGACCAACCAGCTGCTGGAACATAAAAAAACTGGCGAGCCGGGCGTTTATCAGCGTTTTGCAGAAGCCAGTGGCGAAGAAGCGTGGCAAGAGCCCTTAGAAAAAGTTCGCGAAGCCATGCTTGCAAAAAACACCGAGATTTTTAGCGAAAATACCCATGCTTTAGAACAAGCCAACCAATTTATTAACAGTCGTATTAATGACTGCTTTGAGGTGATGCACAGTTTGCATCAGCTCTGCCACTTTGGTCACTTCCAGCTCACTGAGCACCTGATGAAAGTGCGCGAAATGCTGGCTTCTTTAGGTGAAGCACATAGTGCCTTTAATACCGCTCTGGCTTTAAAACTCAAAGGCATTAACGCACGCTTTGCTGACTTAACCGGTTGGCAAGCCAGCGAACCCATGCCCTTTAAAGAAATGATTGAACATCACTTTAAAGACTATGATTTCAGCAAAGAAATGGTCATTGCCCCAGGCTATACCCACTGCACCGAAGGCTTAATGAACACCTTTGATCGCGGCTATACGGAAATCACTTTCGCACAAATTGCCGCTGCTACCGGTGCCAAAGAAGCCATTATTCATAAAGAATTCCATTTAAGTACCGCTGACCCCAACTTGGTTGGCGAAGACAATGTGGTGACCATTGGCATGACCAACTACGATGTGGCTGACCAATTGTCCAACTTAGGAATGGAAGCCATACACCCCCGCGCCGGTAAAACCTTGCGGCGAGCTGGGGTTGAGCTGCGCATTAAAAATGCCTTTGAGCCTGAAGATGCAGGCACTTTAATCACTCAAGATTACGCCAGTGTCAAACCACGGGTGGAAATCATTGCTGGCCGTAAAGATATTTTCGGCATTGAAGTATTTGACCAAGAAATGCTGGGTGATATGCGCTACGACAGTGAAATCACCAGCATTCTTCATCAGCTTAAACTCTATATCGTGAACAAGTCCCGCGATGCCAACAGTATTACCTACTACTGTGCAGGTTCACGTAAAATCATTAACCGTGCCGCGCGTTTAATTGAAGAGCGTTATTCTAGCGCCGAGGTAACAGTGCATAACGTTGCCATTGTTTCAGCCATTGGCTCAAACATGAAGGTCAAGGGCATTCTGGCGAAAACCGCAACTGCTTTGGCCGACGCCGGCATTAGTGTGCAAGCGCTACAGCAAACCATTCGCCAAGTAGAGATGCAGATTACTGTTCAGGAAAGTGACTACGATGCAGCCATTATTGCTTTGCACCGTGCCTTAATCGAACCTGAAAACTATACCAACGTAATAGTGCACCCTGAAGAAAGCGCCAGCTAAAGCAACTCCGCCATCGGCCGCTCAACATGGCCGATGGTGACTCGCTTACGCCCCTGCGACAATAACCCACTCCAATTAATTTACATATACGTATAGTATGTACAGGTCATTTATTGGAGATTCCCCATGAAAAAAACATTCTTAGCCCTCGCTTTAGCTACAGTCAGCACTTACAGCCTGGCTGCCGATCAGCAACAAGTCACTGTTACTTTGGCTTCTGGTAGCACGATGGCACAAGGTATGGCGATGGTGTTAGCCAATCAAATGCAAGAGCAAGGTGCACAGGTTGATATTTTACTCTGCGATAAAGCAGGCGATATCGCTTTAAAGGGCGCGGCAGGTGAAGCGCTCAAGCCAAACGATGTGACTCCAGCACAATTATTAGACGGTGCTATTAAAAAAGGCGCTACCGCTTCAGTGTGCGCTCTCTATCTGCCTAACACAGGCCATGCCAAAGACGACCTACGTGACGGCATCACAGCAGCTAACCCAGCAACCATGGGAAGCAAGCTACTCGAAGAAAACCGTAAAGTGATTGGCTTCTAAAGCCGCGATTTAATCACCACAAGCCCGACCTCTGTGCGGCAAGCAGAGCTGCGGGCTTTTTTATTTTAAAAACCGATACCCGCTGCTAACAGGCCAGCTCGCTCGGCCAAACAAAGCTTTTTTGCGCTCCTCATGTTGCTGCGTTAACATTGCAGCTCTTATACACGCCCTAAGGACGTCGCAATGAACCGTGTTTTATACCCGGGTACTTTTGATCCAATTACCCGTGGCCACAGTGATTTAATCGAACGAGCAGCACGTTTGTTTGATCATGTCATTGTTGCCGTGGCAGCGAGCCCTAAAAAAGGGCCTCTTTTTAGCTTAGAAGAACGGGTTGCTTTAGCAAAAGAAGTCACCGCCCACCTGCCTAATGTTGAAGTAGTAGGTTTTAGTAACTTGCTCGCCCATTTTGTCGAAGAAATGAATGCCAATATACTGATGCGTGGACTGCGTGCCGTGTCAGACTTTGAATATGAGTTTCAACTGGCCAATATGAACCGCAAGTTGGCACCCAATGTAGAAAGCTTATTCCTGACCCCATCGGAAAAGTACTCATTTATTTCCTCCACTTTGGTGCGTGAAATTGCCACTTTAGACGGCGATATTTCTGAATTTGTACACCCTTCGGTGGGCAAAGCTTTGGCTGAACGCTTTAAAAAATGATGCACAACCCGTCAGCTTCTGATTAATACTGCGCACCGGTTTAGATTGCGGCACAATAGCTAACGAGATTGTGCCCTTACTCCCCAAGAGGAACTGTTCCATGTCACTAATGATTACAGATGACTGCATTAACTGTGATGTTTGTGAGCCCGAATGCCCTAACAGTGCTATTTCACAAGGTGAAGAGATCTATGAAATTGATCCGAACCTGTGTACCGAGTGCGTAGGACATTACGACGAGCCTCAGTGCGTTGAAGTTTGTCCAGTTGACTGCATTCCACTCGACCCTAACAATGTGGAAAGCCAAGAAGAGCTCATGGAAAAATATAAAATCATCACCGGCCAGGCTTAATTGATCCTATGCGTTGGTTATCGACAATAGCATTGCATGTTGTTCTGCTCTGGTCAGTTGTAAGCTATGGCGAGCAACCACCCAAACAGGCCTACGTCAGTAGCGCCCACCCATTGGCCAGCGCCGCCGGCATTGAAGTACTTAAACAAGGCGGTAATGCCATTGATGCTGCCATTGCTGTCACTGCAGCCTTAGCGGTGGTGGAACCCTATGGTTCTGGCCTCGGTGGTGGCGGCTTCTATTTAGTGCGCCAGGCTCACCACACACCGACTTATCAATTCCTTGATGCCCGAGAGCGCGCACCTTTTGCTGCACATCCTGAGTTGTACCGAGTCAACGGAGTTATTGATCCCAAACTTTCACTAAATGGAGCCCTAGCTGCGGCGATTCCTGGCATTCCAGCTGCACTGGATGAGCTTAGCCAGCAACATGCACGTTTATCACTGGCCGATAACTTAGCACCAGCCATTGCCTTAGCTCGAGATGGTTTTGCCATTGACGCGGTTTATCAAGAACGCGCCGGTTGGCGTTTAGCGGCTTTGCAACAAGATCCAGAATCGGCAGCTATTTTTCTTGATCAACAGCAGATTCCAGAGCAAGGCTGGTTGTTGCGCCAGCCTGAACTGGCCAACACTTTAAGCATGCTTGCCAAACAGGGCGGGCGCAGCTTTTATCAAGGTGCTTTTGCTCAGCAGCTGGTATCCAGCGTACAACAAGCCGGTGGGATCTGGTCATTACAGGATTTGACAAACTACCAGGTCAAATGGCGTCAGCCTTTGATTGTGCCTTTAGCTGAACAACGGCAATTGATTACTGCACCACCACCTTCGGCTGGCGGTATCGCCATAGCGCAAAGCTTATTAATGCTGCAGCGTTTGCCTTGGCAGCAAGCTGAGCCTGCCCAGCGTGCTCATTACATAGCCGAAGTATTGCGCCGTGCGTACCGTGACCGCGGTTTACTGGGTGACCCTGATTTTATTGATAATCCCGTTGAGGCTTTACTGGCGCGCCAGCATATTGTTGAGATGGCCGACAGCATTGAGGTGGATCAAGCCACTGCCAGTGCCAGCCTTATGCCCGGCAGCGCAGCCCATGAGGGTGACCATACCACCCACTTTGCCGTATTAGATCAGCAGGGCAATGCGGTTGCCGCCACCTTATCCTTGAACATGATGTTTGGCGCTGCCTTTACTGTGCCCGGCACAGGGGTGCTGTTGAATGATGAAATGGACGACTTTGCTGCTGACTTAACCGGCAGCAACGCGTACGGCCTCACCGGCAGTGCCGCCAATAAAATTGAAGCAGGTAAACGTCCGCTGTCCTCCATGAGTCCTAGTTTTCTCGAAGGCCCCAATGAGTTTTCTGCGTTTGGTACCCCTGGCGGTAGCCGCATCCCCAGCATGAATGTGCTGGCCATGCTTGAACACTTAGCCGGCAAACAGCCGGAGCAATGGGTTGCCAGCCCCCGCATCCACCACCAGTATTTGCCCGATGTGTTAGGTTTTGAGCCCGGTGCTTTAACTCCACAGCAACAACAGCGCCTCACCAAAAAAGGTCATGAGTTACGCGAATTAACCCGCAACTACGGAAACCAACAAGTGCTGTGGTGGCATAAAGAGTCTGGACAGAGTGCTGCGGCCAGTGACCCTCGTGGTCAGGGTGTGAGCCTAGGTTACTGATTGAATGAACTACCCACCACCTAAGAGGTGGTGGAATTCTGCTAGGTAATTGTTAAAGGTTAATCAGCGGAAAGTCTTCTTCATCATCACCGCCTAAGCGGCGCACTTCACGCAACAATTCATTTTCACCCACTAGGCCCAGCTCTAAAACATTACGCAGGCTCTGGGTGATCCGACTGGTATAACCCAGATCGTTCATCAATGAACTGGCTTGTAGGTTATCCAGTTGCTGATTGCGCACTTCACTAAAAATCCGATGGCGAAAATCCGCATCAAATTTAGCCGATTGTCCGTCTACCCAGTCTAAGCGGCTGCGCCACACATCATCAGGCAAGTCTAAACGACCCACTTCCCGCACTTGACGCAAGACCCACAACAAATGCCGGCGCAGGTCTAAATAATGCCCGTGCACATGGGAGCGCTCATCACGCAAATAGCGACCTAAGTTTTTCTGCAGGTGCTTAGCATCCTTCACCGCATCCACCAGCTGCAGAGCCACCACTTGGCAGGTCATCCAAAACTTTTGATGTTCCTCATCCATCTCTCCTTCAAGGCGACTCATAAACCCCAATAGCTCAGAGTAAACCCCCTTTATGTGACGCTGATACAACTCTTCGGCATCTAAACATTCTGCTTCATTGGGCCGCGCGGTGAGGTGAGCTTCATTGACTCGAGCATCCAGCAGCTGTGAAACTGGCTGGTAGAGCGCATGACAAATCACCTCTAAACTTAAGCGCCCTAAATGCTGTAGTTCTTGCACCACAGCACGGGATGCTGTATCCACCGAGGTCAATGCCGCATCACTTAGGTAACGGGCGCGGGTGATAATGGGTTCCCGTAACTCCACTACTGAATGCTGGCCAGTTTGTTTATCGTCAATCAACACACTGGGCTCTTCACGGTCAGGTAACAGACGACACAACACCACCTCAAGGCGCTGCTGCCAAGGCCAAAAAAGTAACACCCCGATCACGTTAAATAAGGTTTGAAACATCGCCAACTGCAGCAAGCTGTTCTCACCAACACCTAGCGCGGCCATCAACCAATGCACCAGCCACATCAATGGGGTTAGCAGTAAAAACGTGGTTAAGCCTGTCATCACGTTAAACAGTACATGCACAGTGGCTAGACGCTGGCCATCACGGTTACCGCCCAGCCACCCCATCACCGCCACATTTAAACTACTGCCCACACTGCCACCAATGGCCATGGACATGCCTTGCCAGAGCTCTAATTGACCAGCAGCTAGAGCCGCTAAAATCAGCATCAAAGTGGCATGACTGGACATCAACATGGCAGTCAACACTATGCCCATGCCAACAAAGAGAATCTGCCCTAGATAGCCACGACTGACCTGCTCAAGCACCTCAAGATGGCTGCCAAACTCAACAAAAGCACTTTTAATTTGGTCGATGCCCATAAAAATAAAGGCAATACCCAGGATAATTCGACCAATACCTTGGCCTTTACCATTGCTAAAGCCTGCCAGTACGCCAAACACCAATAAAGGTAGCGCCAATGGGCTTAAACTAAAATTTTGCCCAGCTGCAGCAAGTAGCCACATGCCACCACTGGTGCCTAAGTTGATCCCCAGCAAAATTGAAATACCACCGGCCAACTGGATTAAACCGGTACTGATAAAGGCAATGGTGAGCAATGACATCAAGGTGGTGGACTGCAACACCATGGTGCCGCCCACCCCAAACAAGAATCCTTTGAAACGGGTTGCTGTGCTTTTTTCCAGCAGCCGCTCCAACCGACTACCTGCTAGTTTTTTCAGCCCCTCTTCTAGGCACTGCATACCAAATAAGAACAGTGCCAAACCAGCACAAAGTTGCAACCAACCTGGGCTATACCAAAAACTAACGGACAACACGGACAGCGTCAGCGCAGGCAGCAAGACTAACTTAAGCTTATCCATTCACTCACCCAAGCGTAAACAATGAATCAAAAAAGACAATTACGCCTGTAGCTGCAAAGCGTTTATCCCAGAGTTAAACACAAAAGAATGACTTACTGTGCAGCAGGTGGAGTTGCACTACACAGTATTCATCAATGCTCAGTCTAATAACACTATTTAACAGTGGCGGCTTGCTATTCTGTACCACTGCAACTTCAACTGTGTTGAACATCACTCATCGAAGTTTTCATAACCGGACTTAGTGCAGCCTAAGCAACGTACAAATGCCGCCTTACCCGGTTCTACCACTAAGGCTTGGCCAGCACGGTCAACGCCACCACCCAGAGCAGTAAAAGGCAAAGTGACCACAAACACGCCCGCACCAATAATAGTCCCAGCAATCAATAATGGACGAGCAATCACTGCATCAGCCACCATCGCATAGGCAGGTGGTGCACTCACCTCATATTCTGGGTTACCGCTGACATTAGACTGACCTGCCAGTACAGGCACACCCATAAAACTCATGGATAGAGCGAGCAGTGCGGCAATGATTCGAAACATACTCATAACAGCGATCCTTCAGCAAGATTTAATTAGATACTAGCGACTATATACAGCACTTAGGCATTTGTCAGCGTTACTAAAAGCGAGTAGTTAACAAAAATAGCTTTTAATGTGCTGTTTCTTACTTAACTCTGGCACTGACTACAAAATACACTGGCCCTTTGCCCTAACTTAACGTCCCTAAGCGCTCTGCCACAAGATAAACAAGGCTGTCCTGCGCGCCCGTAAACAAACAGCTCTTGCTGAAAATAACCCGGTTTACCATCGCCACCCACAAAGTCGCGCAAGGTGGTGCCGCCTTGCTCAATGGCCACCGCTAACACCCGTTTAATTTCATCGGTCAAGCGTGCATAACGTGCTTTAGAGACACTACCTGCTTCACGACGCGGATCAATCCCTGCGGCAAATAAAGCTTCGCTGGCATAAATATTACCCACCCCCACCACCACTGCGTTGTCCATAATAAAGGGCTTAATCGGCAGACTGCGACGGCGCGAGCGCTGAAACAGGTAGTCAACATTGAAGTCAGCAGATAAAGGCTCTGGGCCAAGCTTCTCTAACAGCTTATGTTGCAAAGGTGGCTCGGTGCTCCACAACATGGCACCAAAGCGCCGCGGATCGGTGTAGCGCAACACCCAGCCTGATTCCAACTCAATATCCACATGGTCATGTTTTTCTATTGGGGTGCCTTGCTTCACCATGCGCAAACTGCCAGACATACCTAAATGGCTGATCAGAGTGCCCACTTCAGCACCGATTAATAAATACTTAGCACGACGCTCGACACTGACAATCCGTTGCCCAGATAAGCGCACGTCCAGGTCGTCGGGGATTGGCCAACGCAGGCGTGGGTTGCGCACCACCACCTGCTGCACACGTTGACCGATTAAGTGTGGTGCGATGCCGCGACGGGTGGTTTCAACCTCAGGAAGCTCCGGCACAGTCAGCTACGCACTAACACTTGGGTGTTAAATTGCGTATGGCCTGGCAGCTCCATTAGCAACTCATCACCCTCTTGCAGTGGCCCGACGCCTGCAGGGGTACCGGTTAACACCACATCACCGGGCTGCAAGGTAAACTGTCCAGCAATATGCTGGATCAACGGAACAATCGGAAACAGCATCTCCGCGCTGTTGCTGTCTTGACGCACTTCACCATTGATGGTCAGGCGCACATCCAGTTTAGTGGCATCTTTAACCGCAAAACCCGAAATAAAAGGCGCCAGCACACAGGCACCATCAAAGGATTTAGCCACTTCCCATGGCCAGCCTTTTTCTTTTAGTTCATCTTGCACATCACGCAAGGTTAAATCCAAGGCCGGTGCATAACCAGAAATGGCATCCAGCACTTCTTCTTCGCTGGGCTGGCGAGATAATGGCTTACCAATCAGCACTGCAATTTCAATTTCATAATGCACCGCACCACGGCCTTGGGGAATATTAAAGCCGCCCTCAGCTGATACCACACAACTGCCAGGTTTAATAAACAATAAGGGCTCTGTGGGTACTGGATTATTGAGTTCTTTAGCATGGGCGGCATAGTTACGCCCCACACACACCACTTTACCCATCGGGAAGTGAATGCGCGTACCGTCGGTATATTGATGTTGATAGCTCATAAAAAAACCCTTAAATATCGAGGGACAAGCGGCGCGCTGGGCACGCCAAGCTGTCTTTAAATGGGAAAGATTTTACCTGGATTCATAATGCCGTTGGGATCAAACACGGCTTTCACCGCCTGCATATAAGCGACTTCTTCTGGCGAACGGCTGTAATGCAAGTAATCACGCTTGGTCATGCCCACGCCATGCTCAGCAGAGATTGACCCCTTGTACTTCTGCACGGTTTCAAAGACCCACTGATTGACCACCTCACACTGGGCAAAAAACTCATCTTTGCTGAGGTTTTCCGGCTTGAGAATATTCAAATGCAGGTTGCCATCACCAATGTGGCCGAACCATATCACTTCAAAGTCCGGGTAGTTTTTCGCAACAATTTCATCAATATCCCGCAAAAATGCCGGCACTTGGCTGACTGTTACCGAGATGTCATTTTTGTACGGCACCCACGGAGCAATGGTTTCAGAGATATATTCGCGCAGCTTCCAGAGGTTTTCCAGCTGCTGCTCACTCTGGCTCATGACGCCATCGAGCACCCAGCCTTGTTCCATACAATGCTCAAAGGTGGTAAGCGCACTCTCAGCCACTTCGTCACTGACCGCTTCAAACTCAAGCAGCGCATAAAAAGCGCATTCAGTGTCAAAAGGCGCAGGCACATCACCGCGCTCAAGAACTTTGGCTAAGGCTTTATCGGAGAAAAACTCGAAAGCGGTTAAATCCAAGTTGCTTTGAAAAGCATGCAGCACCGGCATGATGGAATCAAAGTCCGGCACGCCTAAGACCAGCGCAGTGAGATTTTTCGGCGCACGGTCCAAACGCATGGTGGCTTCCACCACAAAACCCAAGGTGCCCTCGGCACCAATAAACAGCTGGCGTAAATCATAGCCAGTGGCGTTTTTAATTAAATCTTTATTGAGCTCCAGTACATCACCTTTACCGGTAACCACTTTCATACCGGCCACCCAGTTGCGGGTCATGCCATAGCGAATCACTTTAATACCGCCGGCATTGGTACCGATATTGCCGCCAATTTGGCTGGAACCCACAGAGGCAAAATCCACCGGGTAGTACAAACCATGTTCTTCAGCAAGCTCTTGCAGCTGCTGAGTCACCACGCCGGCCTGACAAACCACGGTGCGATCAGTTTCATTCACCGCGAGGATTTGATTCATGTTATCAAAGGACACCACCACTTCACCGTTGGCCGCCACTGCGCCAGCCGACAAACCAGTACGTCCACCAGAGGGCACCAAAGCAACCTTGTGCTGGTTAGCCCAGCGGACAATGGCTTGCACCTGCTCAGTGCTCTTAGGCAAAACAATGGCTAAAGGTGCCGGGGCAAAGTGCTTGGTCCAGTCTTTACCGTAAGCATCTAATGAGTCCGCATCAGTGAGTACTTTTCCAGCATCTACAAGGGTTTTAAGCTCTTCAATAAGGGCAAGATCGGTCATTTTGTTAACTCTCAAACTATTCATGGTCTGCCTGAAGACACTTCAGGTCATAAGGCTGGCTGTTTTTTCTGGTGCATATGGTAGCATGGGCGTCCCGCTAGTCGTGCCTCATGCCGATTCCCGGGCCGGCTTTATTTTTTGCCGTTCCGGTCAGTTCTCACTGTCCGTCAACTTGCATTCACATTAGGACAACAGGTCTACGCAGATGAGTAAAACATCGCTTGATAAAAGCAAAATACGTTTTCTACTTCTTGAAGGTGTTCACCAAAACGCTATTGATACACTAAATGCTGCTGGTTATACCAATATTGAGTATATTACCGGCGCCCTGCCAGAAGCAGAATTAAAAGAAAAAATCGCTGATGCCCACTTTATTGGCATCCGCTCGCGCACCCAACTCACCGAAGAGGTTTTTGAGTGTGCAGAAAAGCTGATTGCAGTGGGTTGTTTCTGCATCGGCACCAACCAAGTTGACCTCAATGCTGCCCGTGAGCGCGGTATTGCTGTGTTTAACGCGCCGTACTCCAATACCCGTTCAGTTGCTGAGTTAGTGTTAGCGCAAGCCATTATGTTAATCCGTGGCATTCCTCAGCGCAACGCTGCTTGCCACCGTGGTGGCTGGATGAAGAGCGCCACCGATGCCTATGAAATCCGCGGCAAAAAGCTCGGTATCATTGGTTACGGTTCGATTGGTACACAATTCTCGGTACTGGCTGAAGCACTGGGCATGGATGTCTACTATTACGACATTATGGCTAAACTACCGCTCGGTAATGCCACCCAGGTCGCCACCTTGGAAGAATTGCTGTCCATCTCTGACATTGTTTCCTTGCACGTTCCAGAGTTGCCCTCCACTGAGTGGATGATTGGTGAGAAAGAAATTCGCACCATGAAAAAAGGCAGTATTCTAATGAACGCAGCGCGCGGCACTGTGGTGGTAATTGAGGCCTTAGCAGCAGCAATCGAAGATGGTCACTTAGCTGGCGCGGCTATTGATGTGTTCCCGGTTGAGCCGCGCTCCAATGCCGATGAGTTTGAAAGCCCACTGCGTGGTTTTGATAATGTGATTTTAACCCCCCACATCGGTGGTTCAACTCAAGAAGCACAGGCCAATATCGGTCTAGAAGTGGCGGAAAAGTTGGTTAAGTACAGTGATAACGGTACTTCAGTGACTTCAGTGAACTTCCCTGAAATTTCCCTGCCGTCTCATCCTGGTAAACACCGTATCCTGCATATTCACCAGAACATCCCTGGTGTCATGGGTGCGATTAACAAAGTGTTTGCCGATAACAAAATCAACGTTTCTGGGCAGTTCTTACGTACTGACGAAACCGTTGGTTATGTGGTGATTGATATTGATGCCGAGCACTCTGAGCTGGCGTTAAGCAAGCTGCAAGAAGTCGAAGGCACCATGCGCTGCCGTATTCTCTACTAAACACGGCAGTCTGTTTGGCAAAAAGGGAGGCGTCAGCCTCCCTTTTTTATGCTGTGCTGAACACTCAAATACGGAGTAGGCCAGGCCGCAATCAGCTGTGGGCTCATCGCCGGCAGGGCCGGCCCCTACAGCCACCCGCGGTCTGAGCATGATCTGGAGAAGTGGGCCACACTGAAGCTCGAGTCAAACCAATTGCTGGTATAAAAACTCAAAATACTGCTCACGCAGCTCTTGCTGCTCATTGGCCAAATGATGCCGCGCTTCTGGCAGTAATAAAATTTTCGGCTCACGAAACTTATCAGAGAGCACATTTAAATTGTGCTGCCAATCAACCGTCATGTCTGCCTCACCTTGCACAATCAAAGGGCTGCGGCCACTGGGTTTAGCTTGTTCGATATAGGGAATCCACTGCGCTAAAGCCCCCACCCAAGCGGTGGGTAACACTTGCGCTTGTAATGGGTCCTCACGAACGAATTCAATAAAGGTTGAGTCATGGGAGTTCTCTGTATAACGGCGTGGCACACTGGCGCGAAAAGGTTTGACTAGCTGATAGAGTAATTTTGATTGCTGCCAAGCCCGCGGTCGCACCAAGGGTGCCAACAAAATCGTTTCACCCAGTTGACTGGGCGGCTGCTCGCTGAGCAAATAATCTAGGGCAATGCCTGCACCAGTGCTTTGTCCAAGCACATGCCAAGGCTGCGGTAATTGCAGCTGCCCTGCTTTAGCCAGTAAGGCCTGCAAGACTTGCTGATACTCTTGAAAAGATTTGATACTGGCCGGTGCACCGCTGGATAAACCATGCCCCGGCAAATCGCAGGACAGCACCGCAAAGCCATGCTGTAATGCCCAGTCGTAGACATGGCCATACAGCCCCATATGATCATAGTATCCGTGTAATACGATCAGTGTAGCCACCGCATGCACGGGTCGACAGACCTGCATGGCGATCCGGTAACCGGCCACTTCAACGCTACCCAGCCGGCAATCCAAATCTGGATCGCGCTGTGCAAAGTCGATTTGATAAAAACGACGCCAGACCTTAGCCAGCTCTGGATCAACACTCTTAGCCTCTAGACTTGGTAATATACTGCGCAACAGTTGCGGATCGAAATCAGCCATGACCCCACTCTCTAAACACCCTGACACTGCGACATTTTGAACGTGTCATTTCTCAGCAACAACTGTCATCTTATACTACCTTGGATATGTGACATGTATGAAACGATCTATTCTTAAAAAATCCTTGATTGGTGTCGCACTGATTCTTTGGCTTGGTTCTATGGCCACTGGATTGTGGTGGTATAAAACACGCTTTATTCGCCCTTTCAGTGAAACCACTGCCATCTTTAGCGGACAGCAATTACGTTTGCCTGCCAATCTAGCTGGTGCTGGAAAAATTCGCTTTGTGCATTTTTGGGACTCCAGTTGCCCATGCAACGTGGGCACTCAACAACACTTGGCGGAGATGATCGAAACCTACCGAGATACCGTTGAGTTTTATCACTTCCCCAAACCAGGCAGCAGCGGCCAACTGCCCAAAGCACTCAGCTCCATGCGCCACTTAAGCAGTTTACCCGGCGCTGAAGACTTGCCGGCCAGCCCCGCTGTAGCAGTCTGGAACAACCATGGTGAGTTAGCTTATTTTGGCCCTTACAGTGAAGGTGCAGTGTGCAACTCCAGTAACAGCTTTATTGAGCCGGTGCTGAATGCTCTGCTGGACAATCGCCCCGTAGCGGCTGCTAATACCTTGGCGGTAGGCTGTTTTTGCCAGTGGCAAGTGCCCACTACTCCGTAGTCTTGAAAAAAACTATGCTACGCTAACAGTATCGAAGCGGCTGCTGATCAAGCCGCGATTGGCCCTTACTGTGGAGCGTAAAAATGGAACCACATCCTCTTTATCAACAAATTCTCCGAGAACATCATTTATTTGCCACTCTGGATGACAAACAGCTGACCGACTTACTTGAAGACAGCCAGCTGCTCAACCTTGATCGGGGCGCTTATGTGTTTCGTCAGGGTGATCCTTGTCATAGCTTTGGCTTTATTATTTCCGGTAGTGTGAAAGTCTACCGACTGGGTTCTGACGGACAAGAAAAAGTTTTCGAAGTGATTGGCGAGCGCAGCGCGTTTGCTGAAGCCATGATGTTTATGGATAGCGGTAAATATGTCGTCACCGCACAAACGGTGTTGCCAACTCAGCTGTTAATGCTGTCCAATGCAACTTACACTCGCTTGCTCCGTGAAAACTCTGATACTGCCATGGCTTTGCTTGGTGCGTTATCGATGCGTATCCACCAACGTTTAAATGAAATTGAAATTCTTTCAATGAAAAACGCCACTCATCGAGTGATTCGCTATATTTTGTCACAAGCCCTGCGTGCCTGCAGTCGCTGCGACACTGACAGTTTTGAGCTGCCCATTGCAAAACGTTTAGTGGCAGGTCATTTATCCATACAGCCGGAAACTTTCTCACGCATTATTCACCACCTCAGTGATGAAGGCATTATTCGTGTGGAAGGCCGGTTAATTTGTATTTTAGACCGCGATAAGCTGGAGAATTACGAATAAAGCATCCTTGATAGCTATCAAGCCCTTTACCAGTCAATCTGTGCCAAGCTTGATCTCAAAAGAGGGTGTACCAATGTCAGTGTGTTTATATTGCCAACATAAAAATTCTGCCGAGCAAAGCATTTGCGACAACTGTGGGATGAATTTACCGCAGCATACTGAGCGTAATGCGGCTCGGCGTTTGACGCGCTTTAAGCTGTTTGTGATTGGCTTAACGATCTTCTGCGCCATTATGATTTTCTGGTTGCCTCGCTAGACTCAGCTCAGCACCAATTAAGCCCCCTGTTGAGGGTCACGCCAACTTTGCCAAAACACCACTAATAACAGTAAGAAACTCAGCATCCAAAACAAACTGGCGCTCAACAACCAAGTATTGCTTTGCTGACCAAACAACGCAGGCAATACCCGCAACAGCGCCGCACAGTTCACTAAGATTCCCGCTAGATGACTTAATGGCCGTGCATTGGGATCACGGTAACGCTGCATCAACTGGGTGCGCGCCATCACCGTCAAGGTTAAAGTTCCTAAGGCACCCACCGTCAGCGCATGCAATCCGGCACTGAGCAAACCGGACTTAAACAGCATGGCGCTGCCAATTAACAGCAAACCCAGCGCCAGCCATAGATAGCCGGACGCCAACAATAATAAATCAGCACGTTTCACACAGTGCCATAATTGCCAGCGTAATAAGCGCACTCCAGTTAACGCCCCTGAACATAACAGCAACACCCCAGCTGCCTGCTCGGTGAGCGTGCTGGGCCATGGATACAACAGCAATGCTGCAAACATCATGATCAGCACAGTGCCTTCCAACTGGGGCTGCACCCGAGCCTTGAGGGTGCGTTGCTGGCGTATCAGGTAGCCGGCGACTGCCGGTGCGATAATTCGTCCGCCCATAAAGAACATCAGTAAAGCTAACCCCAACAGCAGCTCAATGACAATTTTTTGCCCTTGCCAATACGGCTGCGCAGCAAAAACCAGCAACACACATAAAATAATCACTAAGGGTGCAATGGTTTTATTGCGCCATTTTTTTGCGGAACGGGCAAAGCGCGGCACAATCCAGCTGGCAGTTAACCCTGCCACTGCCATAGCCCCCGCCCATGCCAACAAACTGCCTGGATAAAATAAAAAAGCCAGCCGTGCCAACAACCACACAGCAACCAATAACAGCAGTTTGTGCTTTTCGAGGGGGCCCAATAAATAACCTGCCACCACCAGCATTGCATAACCGACCAGCAGCTCATGGGCATGCCCAAAAATACTGTATAAACCCACTGGAGCCGGCACCCACAGTAATATTGCCAAGCTGGACCAAGGCAAGATTAACGCAGCATAAGCTGCTGCCAGCGGGAATAAATACCGACTGGCAGGCTGCTTGCGTGGTTTTCTCGGTGATTGCGTTGCCTGTTTCACAAACTTTATTATCCTTTAGCTCAGTTAAGTACTTTGCTCACTATTGAGTTAATTGACGGTACAACTGCGGCAAACGTGTGGGTAAATGCTCCGGTTCACGAATTAACGTATAGCCATTAGCACCAAACATATACGGCAGATAATCAGCAGCTTCGCGGTCAATGGTAATACAAAAAGGAATCAAGCCCATACGCTGTGCTTCTAGCACCGCTTCACGGGTGTCTTCAACCCCATAACGGCCTTCATAAAGATCCAAATCATTGGGTTTACCATCAGTAACTAACAAGAGTACTCGACGCTTATGGGGACGGTCTTTTAATAAAGCACTGGCTTGGCGAATCGCCGCACCCATTCGTGTGTAGTAGCCGGGTCGTAAACTTTGAATGGTGCCACGCACCCCATCCTCGTAACGCTGATCAAAACGTTTCACTTCCTGCATACGCACTTGGTGACGACGCAAGGAAGAGAAGCCATACAAGGCAAAGTCATCACCCACCGCCGACAAAGCTTCGCCAAACAACAGCATGCTATCGGCCACCACATCAATCACCCGCCGCTCATCATTAATGTGGGCGTCCGTGGACATGGATAAGTCGGCCAGCAATAAGCAAGATAAATCGCGCTGCTGCTGGCGTTTTTCCATAAATAAACCGCGCTCGGCAATTTTGCCGTGCTGACGTTCCACGTGGAAATCTAAGCAGGCTTGCAAATCCAATTCATCACCTTGCGGCTGCTGATGTAACCAGCGTGGCTCACTGCGTAAATTTTCAAACTGACGGCGAATCTGTCGCGCTAGCTGCCCCAAACGTGACGGTAAAGGCGCCGCCTGCTGATCACGGGGTTGCATCATTTGCACGTTAACAAAGTCTTTTTGCAGCGCTTGTTTGCGAAAGTCCCATTCCGGCAGTTTGATCCCTTCACCCAACGGAATATCATCCACATCCGCTGGCGGTAAATCCAAATGCAGTTTTAGGCCACCGCCTTTGCGCTTACGTTTACGGGATAAAGAAATCTCATCTAAATCATCGGCCACCCGTGCTGCATCTAAGTCTTCACTGTCATCACCACAGCGATCCACATCAATGTGTTCAGACCAGCTGAACAGGTTTTCTAAACGGAATAATAACAAACCCTCTTTTCCGGAGTTGTCTTCCACTCGATTGGCCTGCTTGCGCACCTCACGGCCTTCACCTTGGGCACTGCCGATCAACCCACCATCTTCCTCTTCACTTTCCAGTTCGCTGGCTTGTGGCGCCCCAAGATTTTCAGCAGGGTACAACCACAACGGCAATGGAAATGGCGCGCGTTCGGTAACTGGAAAGTCCACGACACTACCCGGTGCTTGGAGGGCTTGCCGTAAAGCACGTTCTAGCTTTGCTTCGTTTTTCTTTAATGTTTGCGGATCAGGACGCAGTGCTAAGTGGGCCTCTAATAAGCGCTGATAGCGTGGCCGCATGGCTGGGTATTCTGCCAGCAGGTTTTTCGTCCAACGCTGATTGTCACGCCCCCAGTGACGCATTTTATCTGAGGTGGCGGCCAATAACGCCAACCAACGATACAGATCACGGTTCAGCTCAGCATCGGGATACACCGCTAAACTGGCTGGCAAACGTAAATTTTCTGCGTCGGCCCAAGCCACTGCCAGCTGCTGGCTGCTGCCGGCTATTTGCTGGATCAGTGAACGACGCAACACCATCTGCCGCTCACTGGACGCTTCCACAGCAACCCCGGCAGCACCACCTAAGGCACGAAACAACACCGCTAAAGAATGCTGCATCTCTGCCAGCTCAACCTGCGCCTCAGGAAAGCCAGAATCAGCTCGGCGGGTGATAAACCTGTGCCAGACACTGCCCGCCCATTCTTCAACTTCTACACCAATACCCATGTTAAACCTCACTTAGAGCTGCCTAGATTGGTTTCAGTTACCGCTAAAACAACTTCGGCCCGCTATAGTAGCCGGGCCGAAGTTCGTGACAACATGATTGTTAGATCACATCGTTACGCATGCCCAGCAGCAACCTCTGCAGTTAACTCTGCCCGAGCCCGTTGACGGAAGCTCAGCAAGTAGACAACCAAGCCAATCAAGAAAATAACTCCTGACAGCAGACGCAACCAGTAGAAGAGAACCAACTGATCCTGCGTGGCCATAAAGCCTAATGCTGCACCATCTTCTGGAATACGTTGTAGCCAAATCTGCACCACACCGGCCGCAGATAAGAACAAGGTCAAGAAGATCATGCTGATGGTCATTAACCAGAAGCCCCACATTTCCAACACTTGCGCTTTGTTATCAGGCGCTTCACCAATGTTACGTAACTTTGGCATGGCGTAAGAAATAAAGGTCATCACAATCATCGCGTACGCACCATAGAAGGCTAAGTGACCGTGGGCTGCAGTTAATTGCGTACCGTGGGTGTAGTAGTTGACCGGCGCTAGGGTATGCAAGAAGCCCCAGACACCTGCACCTAAGAACGCAGTAACCGTTGTCCCCATCGCCCATAATGAAGCGGCTTTATTTGGGTGCTCACGACGGCGACGGTTCACCATATTAAAGGCAAACAGCACCATGGCGAAGAAAGGTAGCGGCTCCAAGGTGGAGAAGATCGAACCGACCCACAACCATACGGTTGGCGCACCAATCCAGAAGTAGTGGTGACCTGTGCCTAAGATGCCAGAAATCAGCGCCATGGCGACAATCACATACAACCACTTCTCAATCACTTCACGGTCCACACCGGTGATTTTGATCAGTACATAAGCGAGCATCGCCGCCATGATCAACTCCCACACACCTTCAACCCACAAGTGCACCACATACCACCAGTAAAACTTGTCACGGGTGAGGTTTTCGGGGTTGTAGAAGGCGAATAGGAACATCACCGCCAGACCAATTAAACCGGTCATCATCACTACGTTAATCGCGGTTTTGCGGCCCTTCAGTACCGTCATACCGACGTTGTACAAGAAGCCTAAACAGACCACCACAATGCCCATTTTAGTCACCAGTGGCTGCTCAAGGAACTCGCGCCCCATGGTCGGCCACAGATCGTTACCGGTCATTTTGGCCAGACCTGCATAGGGTACAAATAAGTAGCCTAAGATGGTCAACACGCCAGCAATGGCGAATATCCAAAATAACAACATGGCAAGCTTTGGACTGTGCAACTCACGGTCAGCTTCTTCAGGGATCAGGTAGTAAGCCGCTCCCATAAAGCCAAACAATAGCCACACAATCAGCAAATTGGTGTGCACCATACGTGCAATATTGAAAGGTATCAGCGGAAACAAGAAGTCACCGAAGATGTATTGCACCCCCATTACCAAACCAAATAAGATTTGCCCAACAAACAACATCAGAGCAAACACCAAGTAGGGTTTGGCCACCTGCTGTGAGGTGAATTTTACATACGGATTATTCGACATAACCTGTTCCCCTTAGACTGCCAAACCCTTGGGCTGACAGTGCGCAAATGCTTATAAATGTTCTAGCAGACATATCAACCCTCCTTGTTTGGTGGCCAGTTATTGGTATCGATTTTCGAAGTCCACTCGAAGAACTCAGTTAAATCATCCAATTGCTGTTCGGTTAAGTTGAAATTCGGCATTTGTCGACGGCCTGGCACGTTGGTGGGTTGTGCATTCATCCACGCCGGTAAGAAGTATTTAAAGCCTTCCTCACCACCACGACGATAAAACACATTACCCAGCTCAGGCGCAAAGTACGCACCCTCACCCAGTAAGCTGTGACAACCAATGCAGTTATTTTCTTCCCAAACATGCTTGCCTCGAACCACCGCATCAGTCAGTAATTCGTTGTTGGTCCGCTCGGGAACAGTTCTTTCTGTATGGTAAGTGAGTGCAAGGAACACCAGAATGAAGAATAGACTTCCTCCATAGTAGATATTCCTCGCCATACCTTTTGTAAATGTTTCAGACATGACGCCTCCTAATGAGTTATGCGTACTCATCATAGAAACAGTTGGTAACAAACCCACTTGATAGCAATCAAGTATTCACAAGGAGGCACTAAAACCTTATAAAGGCGGCTATCTATTAACAGTATCAGATCACTCAAGCTGCTGAGTTTGCTGGGCTGCAAGCGGCTGGTCTGTCGAGGCCAAGGGCAAAAACTTTTCAGCAGTAACAGCTGCGCGGACAATAAAAAACCCAGTCTCAAACCAATGAGCCTGGGTTTTTAAAGTTACTTAGGGGTGTGCAAATAGCACTTTTAGAAAGTGGGTACCACTGCACCTTGATACTTTTCATTGATAAAGTTTCTTACTTCATCACTTTGCAAGGCCTTGACCAGCTTTTGCACGGCTTCAGCATTTTTATTGTCTTCACGGGTCACTAAAATATTCACATAGGGTGAATCAGCACCCTCAATCACCAAGGCGTCTTGGTTAGGGTTTAAGCCGGCTTCCAAAGCATAATTGGTATTAATCAGGGCGAGATCCACTTGATTCAAAACACGCGGTAAAGTGGCTGCCTCTAGCTCACGTACTTTAATCTTTTTCGGGTTATCGGCAATGTCCCGCGGTGTGGCGGTAATTCCTGCCCCTTCTTGCAAGTTAATCACCCCTGCAGTTTGCAGCAACAATAATGCACGACCACCATTGGTGGCGTCATTTGGAATCACCACATTGGCGCCACTTTTCAATTCATCCAGCTCTGTTACTTTGCTGGAGTAGGCACCAAAAGGCTCAATATGAATACCGGCAACACTGACCAGCGTGGTGCCTTTGGTTTTATTGAACTCATCCAAATACGGTTGGTGCTGAAAGAAGTTCGCATCCAAACGCTTTTCGGCAACCTGCACATTGGGCTGTACGTAATCGGTGAAAACTTTAACGTCCAACTCAACCCCCTGCTCTTGCAGCGCAGGCTTAATGAACTCTAAAATTTCCGCATGGGGAACCGGGGTTGCTGCCACCTGTAAGGATTGCGCTTGCACAGCAAAAACACTGAAAGCAGTGAGTGCGAGTAATATTTTCTTCATAAAGTGCTCCATAGGATAGTTGTGCCGAAGAACGGCTTTTTTATAAGTTACTTTCTAGAGAAACGTAATACCAGACGATCACCCACCGTCTGTAAAATCTGAACCAGCAATAACAGTAGAACCACTGTAACCACCATCACATCGGTCTGGAAGCGTTGGTAGCCAAAGCGAATGGCTAAATCACCCAAGCCACCGGCCCCCACCACACCAGCCATAGCGGTATAAGACACTAAAGTAATCGCCGTCACCGTGGTGGCCGCAATGATACCGGGTCGTGCTTCAGGCAGTAACGCATTAAAAATAATCTGCCTAGTGGTGGCCCCCATGGCTTGAGTGGCTTCAATAATACCGCGATCCACTTCACGCAACGAGGTTTCCACCAAACGGGCAAAAAACGGTGTGGTCCCCACCACCAAGGGCGGTATCGCACCGGCCACCCCTAACGATGTTCCAGTCATCACCACAGTGATGGGAATCATCACAATCAATAAAATAATAAACGGCAGCGAACGCAACACATTCACCACAAAAGATAAAATGGCATAGAAAGCGCGGTGTTCAAACATCTGCCGTGGTCCCACTAAAAACAACAGCACGCCTACCGGCAAACCCAGCAGCACAGTAAATAATAGCGAACCACCCAGCATCAGCAGGGTATCTAAAGTGGCGATCCAGATTTCATACCAGTCAATATTAATCAATAACTCACTCATGGCCGCAACACCTCCACATGCACCCCTGCGTCACGTAACTGTTGTTCAGCTAACAGCTCTTTACCGCCGGTTAAAGCTAAGGTGAGCTGGCCACAGGCTTGATCTTTAATGCGGCCAATACGCCCCGCTAAAATACTGTAATCATCCCCGGTATTACGCGCCACTTGCCCTAACAGCGGTGCATAAGTGGCTTCGCCTAAAAAGGTCAGGCGCACAATACGCCCAGTATCCTTTTGATAGTCCTCTTCCACAGACACATCTGAATCTTGTTCTGACTCTTGCACAAAGCGTTGCGTGGTGGGGTGTTGCGGATGCAAA
>Ga0079226_10000539_pt1 | contig 26812 bp, 28 predicted proteins | sample Poulit2014_FD_76345 | JGI IMG/M metagenome (GOLD analysis project Ga0079226, IMG submission 76345) | Agricultural soil microbial communities from Georgia to study Nitrogen management - Poultry litter 2014 | ecosystem: Environmental > Terrestrial > Soil > Agricultural land | place: USA: Georgia...
GCATTTTTTAGAAGAGAAAATATGCTAAACTAAAAGAAAAACGAAATAAAATAGGAGAGCATTTATGGATTTTAAAGCCTTTTTTAAAAAAATAAAAAAATACATTCAACTTTTTTGGCAGTGGCTCAAGCCTTATTTGATTCGTTTGCATCATTTTCGTAAACGAATCTGGAAAAAGTATCATGTTAATAAAATCATTATTTTATTAGGATTGGTTGTCGTGTTAATCAGCAGTATTTACCTTTTTTATATTGCCAAAACTACCAATGTTTCCGAATTAGAATCCGGATTAAAAGAAGCAACCATTCTTTATGACCAAGAGGACGATGAAGCAGGTCGCTTATCTTCACAAAAAGGAACGTATGTCGATATTGATGGCATTTCTCCTTCAATCATTGATGCTGTAATTTCAACAGAGGATCGTAACTTTTATTCACACCATGGATTTGATATAAAGGGAATCGCTCGAGCAGCGGTACGTGTTGTTTTACGAGGAAATACCTCAGGAGGTGGTGGTAGTACCATTACCCAACAATTAGCCAAAAATGCTTATTTGACACTAGATCAAACCATGACTCGAAAAGCAAAGGAACTCTTTTTAGCTATTGAAATCGAAAAAAATTACAGTAAAGATGAAATACTGACGATGTATCTGAACAAATCCTATTACGGCAATGGTGTGTGGGGAATTCAAGATGCCTCGCGAAAGTATTTTGGCGTGGATGCTACAGATGTCACGGTAGGAGAAGCAGCTAGTTTAGTAGGAATGCTGAAAGGTCCTTCGATTTATAACCCAATGGATGATCCCGAAGCTGCTACGAATCGACGAGATACGGTGTTACAAGTGATGGTTGACAATGAAAAGTTGACACAAGAACAAGCAGATCAAGAAGCACAAGTGGCCATAACAGATTTGATGAATGACACCTATGAAGAAAGTAAAGAAGGGTATCGTTACCCGTATTACTTTGATGCAGTAATCGATGAGGCGGTCAATGAATATGGATTGAATCAAGATGCTATCATGCAAAGAGGCTATAAAATTTATACTGCTTTGGATCAAAATTACCAAGCGAGTATGCAGCAAACGTATGACAATGATAATAATTTTCCACCAAATGCAGCGGATGGAACCATGGTTCAATCAGCCTCCATCGCTTTAAATCCTAAAAATGGTGGGGTACAAGCTTTGGTCGGACGTCGTGGTGAATATACCTTTAGAGGATTTAATTTCGCAACCAGTATGAAACGCTCACCAGGATCGACTATTAAACCGTTAAGCGTTTATGCACCAGCGCTTGAAGCAGGGTATCTGCCTGATAGTATATTAAAAGATGAACCCCAAGAATATTATGAAGCAAAAAACTTTGATGGTAATTATCAAGGAGAAATTTCAATGTATCAAGCAGTCGCACAAAGCTTAAATCTTCCGGCTGTTTGGTTATTACATGAAATTGGGTTAGATAAAGGCTATAACAAGGTGAAAGAGTTTGGTCTGGATTTGACAAAATCTGATCATTATTGGGGACTGGCTTTAGGTGGTTTAGAATATGGAGCATCGCCTATGACTATGGCAGGAGCTTACGGTAGCTTTGCCAATGGAGGAATTTTATACCAACCGCATTTGATTACCAAAATCATCGACTCAACTGGCGCTGTTATTGTTGATAACGGGAATCCAAAAGGCAAAAAAGTGATTTCACAAGAAACGGCCGATGAAATGACAAGTATGCTCTTAGGAACTTTTTCTAATGGGACGGCTGTTAACGCCAATGTCTCGGGATATACGATTGCTGGTAAAACAGGGACAACAGAAACAGATTATGATGTAGAAAAAAATAATGACCAATGGATTATTGGTTATACACCAGATGTCGTTATTTCAACTTGGTTAGGCTTTGAAAAAGGAGATAAGGAACGTTCTTATGATGGAACTAGTGGGGATACAGTTGGCTATATTTTCCAATCAGAAGCAGCAGGTATCCTTCCTTATTCCAATGGAACCCAATTTACAGTCGCCGATGCCTATGCAACTGATGGTAAACTGATGGCAGCTGATGAAGTGGACCAACAACCAGCTGAAAATAATCAACAATGGCAAGAAAACATGGATCAGTTTAAAGAAGAGGCGCAAAAAGGTCTTGATGATTTCAAAGGAAAAGCTAAAGAAGGTCTTGATCGGTTAGGGGAAAATCTAAAAGAAAAGACGAAAGATGTTTTCCAACGTTTTAAAGAAAAAGTAAATGATCAATAAGCATTAGCCATTGTTTCTTTAAAATGGTACAATAAGGATAATACTAGAGAAAAGTGAGGGAAACACATGGCAAATGTATACGATACAGCAAATCAATTAGAACGTGAAATTCGCGAGTTAGATCAGTTTAAAGCATTAGGAGATTCGTTTGGTAAGTTAAAAGAATCAGAAGAAGCCTATGGATTATTTAAAGAATTTCAGTCTTTTCAACAAAATCTGCAACAACGAATGGCAGCAGGAGAAGAAATGACGGATGAAGATGCCTCAAAAGCGCAAACATTAGCAGAACGAATTCAAAAAGAACCATTAATCAGTGACTTAATGGAAAAAGAACAAAGCTTTAGTTTAGTTGTAAATGATTTGAATCGAATCATTATGGAACCATTACGTGAGTTATACGAAGGTTAATAAAAAATAAAGAATTGAAAGACCGTTTAGGCTTTCAATTCTTTACTTTTTTTGGTGATTCGATTATAAATGTTTCAAATGATCTTTTTACCTTAGTTTTACCTTGTGATACGGTTAGAATATAGTTACTTTTTTTACTAGAAGTAGGTAGCAACAGTAAAAAGATATGGTGCTAAATCAGGAGATAATCGAATCTCAACTTTGCCATTTTCATAATATCTAGCACTTTCAACCCATCCGGTTTGTGTAATTGTTTGTTCTTGCTCGTCAAGGATTAAAACATCTTTTTTTCGCAATTCGCCAAGGCATTTGGCCATATCTGAGTACTTCTTTCCAGATTTAGCCAACCCTAATATGTTGTTAAGTTTATGATTCTTTTATATAACCATGGTACACTAAAATAAATAATAATGCATTTCGTAAGTGTTTACATAATTCTAAATTCGTTGTACCATGTATATATAATAAATAAATTTTTGAGAGGAGCTCATTAATATGAAAAAAGTAATAAAGTTATTTGTCATGACCTTGTTTACCGGAATACTTATCGGAGCAACCTCTGTAGCTAGCGCTGATAAGGATACCTCTAAAGATTATGAAGGTGAAATTTCTGTAGCTATTTCGGAAGAGAAACAAGTCCAATAGTTGAGAAAAGACTTAAGAAGAATTATGAGAGAAGAAAAGTCAGTGTTCTTAGATGATGAACTGAATTTGATAGAAAAAACAAATTCAACGCAAGAAGTTCCAAAATATAGTCACTACGACTTTGTTTATATAGAAAGCAAAAATATTTCAGGGTCGGGGTATGCAGGAAATCAACCTGTAAAAGGTACGCGATTTCCAACTGGAGGCGGTTTTTATTGGAGTAGCTCAGGTGGTCCAACTGTATCCACATCTGTTTCGTTCGGTGGATCTATCGTTTCTATCAGCATGAGTTTAGGTGAAAGTGGAGACAGTTGTAGGTTTGCAAATGCTCCAGACAAAACGAATTATTTTACTACAGTAATTATAGAGATATCTCGTTGAAAGGAAAAATTTATATTACAATATTTAGAAAGGTAGCGTGATTATATGGACAATTTTATATGGACGATTCCGGCTAATGTATTTCATACTATCCTGATTTCAGTAGGAGTATTTCTTGTATGCTCCATTGTGTTGCTTTTAAAAAAATATGTGCATGCAGCGAATGTTCTATCTTGTATTAATGTCGTTTTATCACTTTGGCTTTCTATTTATTTTTTCTCAATGACAAGTAATTTGAAAGCTAACAAACTAGATTATGGCATTCCAAAATTAGTAACTTGGATTAGTCTGTTATTTTTAGTTGTCTCAGTTGTCTCCTTAGTTATAGGTTTAAGTAAGACACCCTTTTTTAAAGAAAGGATTGAATAATATGGTTTGGTCGCCAAAACCCTATTTTGTACTTTTTTCCATTTTAAAAACGTTGATATGAAGCCTTTTTAAGATAGTGAAAATGGAACTTTGAGGTTTTGGCTACCTAACCATAATATGAAGAAAAAAATAAAATATTTCTTAATGCTGTTGTTCACTATGCCTTTATTTGTTAGTGTAGTTGGACTAGCAGATTAATCTAGTAATGGCATAGCAGCAGATGCCCCAATTAATTTAACGGAAGATGTATCTAGCGAAAATCTTGTAGTTACAGAAATAACACTTGAAGAGTATAAAGAAAAATTGCAAAAAATGGATGTAGAGTATACGCCTACTATGAAACCGCTAGCACAGGGAGAAACAGTCATTAGAGAAGCTACATGGACACAAAAACATCCAAGTAATAGTAGCTATTCTGCATATCTCACAGGTCTTTTTGAAGTTTACGTTTATGATGGTTTTAGACAAGTAGAAAAGGCAACAGTTGGGAGCGGATTAAGTGCAGGACTAAATTCAGCTGATTGGATAGAGACAAACTCAATCGTACAAAGTGAGCTTCCTGCATTAGATGTGAACATTGCGGCTACAGGTCATTTTACTGCGACAGTGAATACAAGTACGGGCGGCTCCATAAGTATTCCAGGTTTTTCCGTAACTGGAAGCAGTGGAACGACGTACCAGTTGGCTTCAACCCCTATGACTATCTCTAAGACATTTAGCGTTTACTAATAAACAAATGAATAAACCGGTAGTGATGGCAGCAATAAAGCTCCCAAACTAGTTCATACAAACTAGTTTGGGAGCTTGTCGCTATCCCCAAAACTGATACCACTTTTTGACTTTTAACTAGTTCATTTCTAGCAAATAGCCCCTTGAATATCTGCAGAAAGATTTATTTAAAAATATCATTGGGAGAATCTATGTGGTCAACTACTTGTACTTTTATCAGATCTACTGAGACAGGCGATACTAAGGAGTATACTCCCTTTTTCCAGTATCCTTCGATGATATCCCCTCTCTTTAAAGTAGATAAATTTAAGCTGTTGTCTACTACTTTTACCAAGTGAGTTTCCTTGTCTTCTCCATCCTGAAAGGCATCCAATTGAGTAGAAAAACCATAAATATCACGTTCAGTATTATGACGTAATAGAACCAATGTCAATTTTGTATAATTTTCTTCCAGATTTTTTTCTTGGAGATAAGTAATGCCGAAAGTACTAACTAATAATACAAGGGCAATAATGCTAGATAGGATAATTTTCTTTCTCATAATAGTCTCCGTCTGACAACTAATATTTGTTCATAAAGTTAATATTTCCTTTCTTTAAATAGAAAATAGATAATGAACGTTACACTTAAAATAAAAATAAATAGTTTTATCCACCAAATTGTTGTTGTATTGAGATTGAATATTTCTGTTATAATATAGATAAAAGTATAGAACTTTTAATTCTAAATTTCATTTTTCCCCCCAATATGTTTTCCTTATTGTTTTCACAAGTTTAGTTCTCTTATTATCTGAATAATATTTTACAATGGTTTCTTGTCCAATTCTAGCCTCATATCCAGCTGGTGTTTTAGCCATTATATTTCTAACATTAGATGTTGGCCATATATCTGGAGTTTGATCTTTAATTGTTTGGCTAAGATCATAAGTAGATATTGCGATACTGGCATATGGAATAAGTGATACCAATTAACCAACTATGAACTCGGCAACGCGTTTACTTTTTGTACTAAGATATGCTTTATCACCAGCCCAACTACTATAAGAAAAATTTGTATATCCTAAGTTTTTATAATCTTCAATATTACTTGGATTAGTTAAGGATCGCTGACTGATTTGTTGTGAGTCAATAAAGTCAGTCGAAGGTGCTAAAGGTAATTTAGAAGTTTCCTCAAAAGAACCATGCTCATATAAAATCTCTTCTTCATGTTCCAAGCTTATATCTTTTTCTCCATTAATTTCATCAGAAAGAACAGAGACAATTCCAATACCGGGAACAACAAATGAAGATAGTACAATTAGAGTTAACCCTAATGTGACTAATGTTTTCATAATTTTCATAAATATTAACCCTATATTATTGTAACCCTTTATATACTATTACCGTAACACATTATCTCTTATTTTTACAAAAGATAACATTTTGTGGTTAAGGAATTATGTTTAATTCTTATTTCTAACAGAGCTAATAGACTACTTGATGGTTGCTTTATCAAGGCTATAAAACATCTTATACATGGCATTATATAAAGGGTTAAAAAAGATAGATATGATTCAAAACTCTCCAAACACTAACAAGAGAGGGTTGAAAAACAACTAAAAATAAGCTAAAAAGTGCTAGAAACGTGAATAGGGAAATTGTTCTAACGTAAATTCTGGTTTGTCAAAAAAATACAGCTAGTTGATAGCTTCTTACCAGGAAGGGGGTACTATTTAACATAATGCGGCTTAAACCAAGCTTGAATAGCGTGCCACTTTCGCGTTGTCAGCAATCAAGCGCCCCAACTAGTTCATACAGACTAGCTGGGGCATTTGTCGTTATTTCCAAAATTGGAACCATTTCTTCTGTGTGGTCGTTTCTTTTTCTTGATCAGCATGTAAACTTTCTACTTGGCTTAACCGCTCTTGGATAGCTTGTAATTGTTTCGCGTTTTCTGACAAAGTTTTTGTTAAATTATTTTTTGTTTCGTCTTCAGAAGAATCTTCTTCTTGTTCGGAATTTTCTTTAGGCGCTTCTATAGCTAAATGATGATTGAGTTCTTTAATTAATTTTTTGTCTTCGGCGTTTAATTGTTGCTGTTGATCGATCAATTTATGTAGTTTTTCGATTTGTTCATCCTTTTTATTTAATTGTTCAATCAAATAATCCAAACTAGGATTTTCAGAGGAGTCCTCAGGTTCTCCCTCGGTAATTTCATCCTTTAAATCTTCTTTGATTTTTTCAAATCCGTTTTCTTTAATATAAATCGTGTTGTTTTCTTTATAATAATCTTCTTCAGGAAGCTTCTTATATCGGTAAATGACTTTATCTCTAGACACGCCCAATTCATTTGAAATTTGTGTCAATGTTTTATTTTCTGTTTCCATAGTTAACACTCCTCTAACAAAATTACCTTGAAATTTCAAGGAATCACCTCGGTAATTATAGCATAAAAATAGGTTGTTTTCTAGATGTTTCAAATAAAAGTAAAAGAGGATGAAATCTTTCTGGTTTTAGACGAACGAATTTTCTATTTTTGCTGATTTTATGGCAGAAACGTGATAAAATGAAACAAAAAAGGAGGTTTGTTTATGCTTCGATTTCTTCATTGTGCAGATCTTCATCTGGATCGTTCTTTTGAAGGCTTGCATACTATTTCCAAACGAGTTAAAAAAATGCCAGCAATCAATGAACAAATGCTAGAAAATATTGTCTTTATTGCTATTGATAAAAAAGTAGATATGGTGTTACTAGCAGGCGATACCTTCCATCAGAACCATCCTAGTTTTAAAACACAGCATCACTTTGTCTCTCAGATGCAACGTCTAGAAAAAAATCAAATTCCTGTTTATGTAATTTTTGGAAATCATGATTATTATGAAAAAGAGCGTTATTGGTTTGATTTCCCTAAAAATGTTCATTTATTTACGGAGGAAAAAGTGGCCACTTTTACTAGTCAAATTAAAAGTGGTGAAAGTGTTTCGATTAGTGGTTTTAGTTATCGACATCCTCATTTAAACCAAGGGAAAGTAAAGGAATTTCCTAATAAAAAAAGCGACTATCATATCGGTTTGTATCATGGAGATCCTACGTCAGACTATTTTGCTCCTTTTCGAATGGAAGAGATGAAACAAAAAAATTATGATTATTGGGCACTTGGGCATATTCATGTGCCAACCTTGCTATCAGATGAGCCACCAATCATCTATTCAGGAACGCCACAAGGACATACACAAAAAGAGAAAGAAACTGGTGTCAATTTAGTTGAACTGACTCCAACAACGAAAAAATGGCAAAAAATAACCGTTTCTGGAATACAATGGGTAGAAAAAAGTGTTTCTTTAAGCAACCTGCGATCTCAAAAAGAAGTTTTACAAAAAGTAGAAGGACTGTTTGAGAAATCAGCTGACCAATTGATTAAAATTTATTTCACGGGGGTAGATCACTTACCTGAGAATTGGCTGCAAGAAAGAGAAAAAATTGAAATAATCGATTATTTAAATGAATTTTTTGAAAAAAAACAATGGCATCAAATGGTTTATGACCTATCAATTCAAGAGGCGTCAAGAAAGGATAAACTTTCTTTAGCAGCAAATGAAGCTTTTAAAGAACAAATTTTAAGTCCTTATCAAAAAAAAGAAGTCTTTGAAGAAACGGTGAGTGAGCTTTATAGCCATCCGCTATTTCCAAGGGAATTAGAAGAACAACTAAGCAAACAAAGCATTGAACAAGTGCGCCAAGTATTAGATTATAAATTTAGTTGGGAGAAAGCAAATGAAGTTGATTAAAGCGGAAATTAATGGCTTTGGACATTTTCAAAAGCAGATGTTCTCATTTGAAGATGGCAATCAGTTATATTTTGGTAGAAATGAAGTGGGAAAATCTACCCTGTATCAGTTTATCCAAGCGATGTTATTTGGTTTTCCGAAAAAAAGGAGCCGAAAAAGGGATTATACACCTAAAGACGGGGCGGCTTATGGAGGAAAGTTATGGATAGAACTCCAACCTTATGGACAAGTGCGCGTTGAAAGATTTCGTCAAGTTGATCGTGGGAAAGCAAAAGTTTTTCTAGGAGAACAAGAAGGAGACGAAAAACTATTAGCGAAGTTATTGGCGCCCTTAAATGAAACAATTTTTCAAGAGGTATTTACTTTTCAACAAGAACAACTATCACAAATAGATCATTTACAAGAAAATGAACTTCATGCCGCTTTAATTTCTTTAGGAATCAGTGGAAGTAAACAATTGATGGGGAAAATTCAAACCTACCAAAAAGAAAACCGGCAATTATTTAAACCAAAAGGACAACGACTCCCATTAAATAAACGGTTGAATGAATACAGAGAATTGGAACAAACTATTGCTGAAAAAGAAAGTCAAGAAGCGATGATAAAACAGTCATATCAGGCCCTTTTGGAAAAAAAGAAACAACAAAAACAGTTAGAAGATCAGCAAAGAGAGTTAGAAAGTAAACAACAATTATTAAACCAGCAAAAAATTAATTGGTCTTTATACGAAGAATGGAAAAAATTGCGTACTATAAATAAGAGCCGGATCACAGAAGAAGAACAGCAACTGCTACGAGCTTTTTATCAAGAGTATCAACGTATTTCAGAAGAAATCCAAAAAAAGTCAGCAGAGTTAGCACGCTTGGAACAAGGACAAGAATCAGATCGTTATTTTTTCTTTCTTGATCAAGAAGCTAAAATAACTGAGATTTTGCGACAAAAGGTGACGGTTCTTAGAAGACAGGATGAAATCAAACGATTGGAGGAACGAGAAGAACACTGGAATAAGGAATTAAAATTGGCTTATCAAAAGTGGGGGTGGAAAAAAGAGCAGATACCTCAATCGATGGGGGAACAGGTTTATTTACAAATCGATCGTATTGAAGCGTTAGAAAAGCAAAAAGAAAATCAAACCCTACGCCTCGAATGGCTCGAAGAAAAACGCCAACCCTTAGAAAATGAAGTGGATCGATTAGAAAACAAGTATCCCGAATTGTTACAAAAGAAAAAGAAGAAGCACTATCCACTCCTTTTTTTTACAGGATTTGTGGCTTACTTTCTGGCCAGTTTTCTTTTTAAATTACCCATAAAAACAAGCCTGTGGGGATTTGGGTTTATTCTAGCTGTCTGTATTGGCATCTTTTATTTTAGTAAGTCAAAAAATAATTTTTCTAAAATTAAACTGGCTTGGCAAGAAAAGCTTTTACAATTGGACACATTCGGACAAGAAGAAGCACAAGAAAATGAAAAGTTAACTGAAATCATCAAAGAACAACAAGAAAAAGTCCATCAGCTACAGCCAGCTTTCGGGGCAAATGAAAACTATTTGACCTGGCGAAAAATTGTCCAAGAATATGATGAAGAAACCCTTGCTTTTCAAAAGGCCCAAAGAGAAAAACAAGAATTATTAAAACAACTTGAAAAACAAAAGGAGCAACAACAAACATTTGAAAGAAACTTGGAAATATTTTCTGACTGGCTTCCTTTTGCTAGTAAAACAGTAGTAGAAAAGTTGAACTTAATAGAAGAGTTTGCGGAAAAAATGCAAGCTAAAAAAATGATGCGTTTGCAACAGCCAAGTACGTTGATTGCGCAACAATTAAAGCAGTTAAGAAGCCAACGTGAGCAACTCGTAGAGGAGAAAGACCTACTTTTGAAAAAAGCAGGTATTCAACACCCTAGTGAAATTCCTGTTTGGATTAGGCAGTGGGAACAACATTTGAAACAAGTTGTTCGAAAAAAAGAATTGTCCAAAACAATCGACTCATTATTTCCCAATGAGATTACTTGGGAAGAACTAATCATTCAGATCGAAGAAACGTCTCAGCGTCAAAATCAGTTACATCAAAAGATGAATGGGTTATTAGAAGAAAAACAACGAATTCAATTACAAGTAGAACAAATGCAAAAAGATGGGACTTTAGATGAGCTATATCAAGAAAAGAGTCGCTTGTTGTCTGAAATACACGATCTGGCATTAACCTGGACAAGTAATCAAATTCTTAGTAGTTTTCTTACTGACTTGGCAACTGAACTTTCTGAACAACAATTGCCGCAATTATTAGCACAAGCTTCGTATTATTTCAACATTTTGACTGATAATCGCTATTTGCACGTGTCCTTAGATCAAGGAATTTTGCAAGTGACTGATAAAAATGAAACACTGGCTATTTATTCACTTTCCACAGGGACCAAAGACCAACTGATTATGGCAATTCGTTTTGCTTATTTGTCTTTACAAGAACAGGCGTTAAGTCCAGTAATCATTGACGATGGTTGGTTGCATTATGATGCACAAAGGAAAAAAAAGCTGGCTTTACTTTTTAGAGAGTTTGGTAAGAAATATCAAGTTATTTGTTTGTCTTCTGATCAAGAAATGGTAAGCTATTATCAAGGATTGAATCAACCGGTTCAAGAAATAAAGCAAAGGAAGTGAAAATAAGTATTTTGCCTAGGCAGGTACTTTTACATCAATGAAAAAAATAAGAGAACTATCAGTAGACGAAAGCTTTCAGGCCTTTGTCTTGATTAAAAATGCCGATGTGCGTATTGCAAAAAATGGCAAGAAGTTTATTGCCTTTACCTTTCAAGACACTACAGGAACGATCGATGGGAAATTTTGGGATGCTTCTGAAGAGGAAATCAATCGCTTTGAAGCAGGCAATGTTGTCCACCTATCAGGAAAACGCGAACTTTACCAAGGAAATCCTCAGGTAAAAATATTTAAATTACGGCTGGCAACAGCGGAAGAACCTAGAGATCCGAGCACGTATATGCAACGGGCACCGATGAAAAGAGAAGAAATGGAAGAAGAGCTGAATCAGGTCCTTTTTGAAATCACCAATCCGCATTGGAACCGTATCGTGCGATTTTTGCTAAATAAGTTCCAGAAAGAATTTTTTGAATATCCAGCGGCTAAGAAAAACCACCATGCTTTTGCTGGAGGGTTAGCCTACCATAGCATTACCATGCTTCACCTAGGGAAAAGCGTTGTGAAAGAATATTCTGAAGTAAATGCTGCTTTGTTATATGCGGGAATCATTTTACATGATCTAGGAAAAGTAATCGAATTGACAGGACCGGTTTCTACAGAATATACCGTCACTGGGAATTTAATTGGACATCTAGTTTTGGTTGATGAAGAAATAATGAAGGCTTGTCAAACATTAAAAATTGATGAGCAACAAGAAGACGTGGTTCTTTTGCGTCATATGGTTTTAGCCCATCATGGGCAATTGGAATATGGGTCACCGGTACGACCACAAGTAATGGAAGCTGAAATTTTGCACCAAATCGATAATTTAGATGCTTCCATGCAGATGATGTTAACTTCTATTTCTCAAACAGAACCCGGGAAATATACCGAGAGAATATTTGGATTGGACAATCGACGTTTTTATAGTCCCAAAGAAATTTAGAAAAAAAGATCGAGTAGGTTTTTTGCCTACTCGATCTTTTTTAAAGAATTCTTTATTTAGTTGATTCAGTTGTACTTTCTTCTGTTTCAGAATCTTCTTCTGTCGAAGCATCTGTTTGTTCAGTAGCTGAAGAGTCAGTAGATGTTTCATCTTCGCCAATGTAATCAGCTAAAAGGTTTGTGAATGCTTCATCTTTTATTTTAACATTCGCTTCTTTTAATTCTTCACCAATTGCTTCTGTGGTAAATGTTTGGTCATTTAATTTGGTATTTGTCGCAAGTTCTTCGACTTCATCTTGATATTTACTCATATCATTGCCTTTATCTTGGCTTTTGACCATTTTGACAATATAAAAGCTAGAACCATATTGAGAAGCAACAGGGATGACATCAGAAATATCATCATTTTCCATATCCCAAGCTGCTGCCATTACTTCTGCTGGGACATCCGTTGAAGCAGAATCAAAGGTAACGGAGCCATCTTCTTCAGCAGTAGCAGAGGCAGAATTGTCTTTGGCGATTTCGCCAAAATCAGCATCCTCTGCTTTCACCTTTTCTAGAAGATCGTTGGCGTCATCTTCTGTCGTTGCAACAATCAGTTGTGCTTCAACTTCTGGATGGAAACTTTCCCAAGCTGTTTTTAAATCATCTTTTGAAAGATCTACGTGCGATTTGAGTCCTTCTTGAAAAGCTAAGCTATCTTTGACATTTTTCTTTAAATCTTTTTCAGTCATACCGGCAGCTTCTAACTGGTCTTTGTAATCCTCGCCAAAAAGTTCTTTTATTTTGGCATTGACTTCTTTACCATCGATTTCATCGCCATATTTATTGGTAAATACTCTGGTCAAGATCATATTAAAGACGATTTGTTGACTGTTTTGATCTGTTTTGGCTTCTTCATAAAAATCAGAAACAGTGATTTTGCCGCCTTTCATAGAAGCAATTTCATTGTCTGTGTCATTCGAACATGCGGCCAAAGTAAACACACCTAAGATGCTTGCTAAGGTTAAAATAAGTTTTTTCTTCATATTAGATTGCACTCCTGTAGTTAGATTTCTAAATATTCACAGCTTCTACTATACCATACTCTATTTTAGAATGGAAAGCTTTGTAGAAATCTTTCAAATAAAATTCATACAAAAAGAGAATTTTATTTTTCAGGTATTTGTTGTTGAAAATTCTTCGGCGTCTTTTTTTAATTGGTCGATTTGTTCGTTGACACGTTGCATTCTCGGTTCTGCTTGAAACTTAAAGGCGTCAATGTCTTTTTGAATCGAGGTTTTAACAAAAGGAATGGTATCTTCTATTGCTGTTTGTGTTTGGGAAACGGCTTGACGCAAATCGGTGATACTTTCATTTACTTCTAAGGTAGCATCCGTCAGTTCATTTAAATAAACACTCGCTTTTTTTTGTGTTTCTTTTCCACTTTGAGGAGCTAGAAGAAACCCGCCAGCGCCACCAACTGTCGCTCCGAAAAGTAGTCCTTTAATAAAATTTCCAATCATTTAGCTCACCTGCTTTTGTATTTTTTTGGCAATTTCAGAAAGTTCTTCTTGTGTATAGTTGTCAGAATGATCCCCAAAGTGCATAGAAAAGTCATCTTCTTTACCATATCTAGGAATCAAGTGAACGTGAGAATGAAAAACACTTTGATAAGCAATTTCTTTATTATTATTAATAATATTCAACCCTTGCATTTTGGGAAAAGCCGCTTCCAAAGCTTTCGCAATTTTAGGGATGCGGGTAAAAACATCAGTAGCCAATTGTTCATCATAATCAAAAATATCATGGACATGCTTTTTAGGAACAACCAATGTATGTCCTTTAGTCACTTGGGTCATATCCAAGAAAGCATAAACTTTTTCATCCTCATATACTTTATGACTGGGAATCTCTTGATTAATGATCTTGCAAAAAACACAATCTTCCATTACAAAACTCCTCCTCGTATTTATAAATTAATAGCTAATTCTACTTTACCACATTTTAACAAATACCTAAAAAATTTTCAGCTGAAAGCATAACTAAAAAGGAATGTGGCTATCATTAAAAAATTGATAGGAAAAAGAAGTCAAATTTAGGAATCTATCATTTTTTTAGGTTATTCCTTGCACGTTTCTGTGATTATAAGTACAATGATTGAGAAGAACAAGGAGGTAACAGAAAAAAATGGCAGGATTTACATTTAAAGACACAGTATCCCTAACAACAGTCGCAATTCGTGTGAAGGACCGAGATAAAATGATTGCTTTTTATAAAGATTTAGTCGGTTTTCACTTACAAGGAGAAGAAAACGCTTTGGCTATCATGGGGATTGCCAAGACGAAACGGGAAGATTTATGGCTAGAAGAAAGCCCTCGTGCAAACGATTATGCCGGTGAGACAAAACGGTTGAAACAATTGAGTCTTCATATAGGTCATCTCTTAGAATTAGCTGATTTGTTTGAACGGTTTACAAATGCAAAGTATCCAAAGATGAAAGTGAACTTTTTAGAAAAAAGTGTTCATTTATATATAGATGATCCTGAGGAAAACCGGTTAGATATCTATACGGAAATAGAGGAGCCACTAACGACAGTCGAACAATTGAGAGAAAAAAGTAGTGGAAAATATCCAAGTTTATCTGAACAAACTTCTTTTGACCATATTGCTTTACATGTATCTGATAAAAAAGAAGAAGAAAAATTTTTGAGTACAGCACTTGGCTTTCAAACGAAAACAGACGTGTACACACTAACTTTGGATAATCGTTTCTTAGGTATTTCTTTACAAGAAAAAGCTGAAAAAGCCCTATTGGTCTCCGCAGATGATATTACCGGTTTAGAAGTGGTCAAATTAAAGATTACTTCCGATGATCTTCGAGCGTTAGAAGAATCCTTGAATCGTGCTGAAAAGACATTTTATATTGATTCAAAGAAAACGATTCTAGCAGTAAATGATCCGGCTGGTGTACAGTGGTGGTATAGTATCAAATAAAAGACTTGAGAATCTATTTTGTAGGGAGAATTCAGATGGAACAAACATTTTCAGTAATTGTGTTGACATTTTTTAGCTACTCTTTTTTAGGATGGGTATGGGAAACCATTTATTGCTCAGTAAAAGCTAAACGATTTGTTTACCGTGGTTTTCTTTTGGGTCCCATTACGCCAATCTATGGTTTTGGAGTATCAGGTGTTCTCTATCTGATTGAACCTTATCAAAATAATATAGGACTACTATTTGTTCTGGCTACTGTTTTAGTGACGCTATTAGAATATGGGACTAGTTTTTTACTTGAAAAATTATTCCATGCCCGCTTATGGGATTATACCCAAGTGCCATTAAATATTAACGGCCGCATAGCCATTCCCATTTCTTTTTTTTGGGGGATTTGTTGCGTGATGATTGTACGTGTTGTCAATCCACGGGTAGAAGAGTTGATTGTTAACTTTACAGAACACTTTGGTATTTTTTTACCACTTATTCTGTTAATGATGATTAGTTTTGATTTAGGGTTTACTTTAGCAAATGTCGTCTCTTTCCGTCGCAAGCTAAAAGAATTGGGAATTGCTATCCAAGAGAAAAAACAACAACTTCAAAGCAGTGTGAACGAAATAAAGGCTGCTGCGTCAGAACAATACAATGGGTGGAAAGATGAAAATCAATCACTTAAAACTGAAAATAACGAGTGGTTAGAATCATTTAGAGAACAACCGAGACTAAGGAGCCATCTTCCCAAATTGAATTTTTCAGAACGCCACTTTTTGTCTGGTTTTCCGAATATGAAACAAAATGAAGAAAAGAGCACCTTAGAAGAAATACGATTGTTAGTCAAAGAGTTACGAAAAAAATGAACACTTGATTTCAACGGTTACCTAAGCTCTCACGATTAACTAGGCTAGGGTGCTTATAGGAAGAAAGATTTTTTTATGGAGTACTATTTTTCGTAGGAATAGTTTCTAGTCTTTTTCATTTTTCGGATAGTAAGAAAAAAGAAGTAATGGTGAATAGTTCAAGAGATGATTAGACTGCGTATAAAAATGACGATAGCTACTATTATTTATCTAATAGTAAACATTACATTAATAGTAACTAAGTCTTTTTCATCAAGAATAAACGATTTATTGCTACTATTAGCGATTATAACTTTAGCTTTGGTTAGATTCTATTGTAATAAAAAGGAAACTAAAGAACAGAATAAGAATAATAGCCATTGTTTTGAAGAATAAAATTTATACTATTAGTTGCACCTTTTCAAAATGAAGAGTACTTTTTTATTATTCTAGATACAATTGCACAATTTCGTAGAAGCTTTTTTTTCCTTCATTTTGGACTGTAGATACCTTAAAATGAGAGTTTGGGTATCTACTATTTTGTGAGCCCTCATGTTCTAACAAAAAGAGAATTCTATTTGAGGATTGTTTTCTAGGCAGTAAGTGATGGATATAAGGTTGCTTAAGTTAAGTTCTAATGAACTGAAATGTCTAAGAATAAGTAATGATAGGTCCCAAATTAGTCCATACGAACTAGATTGGGGCCTAGTCATTATTTCCAAAATCACTACCACTTTTTGGCTCTCAGAAGTTTTCTTTCTTGACTTAGGCATTGTTTTTCTTTGTTCTAGTCTCCTAGAAGTATGTGCACTACAGAAAGAAATAATAAGAAGTCACTTGTTGCACAAAAGAATTGGTAATGGGGAAAATTGCTGGTAAGTAAAACTGGAATAACTATAAAATCATTTCGACAATACTTAAACGAATCTCAGAATATGGTATACTAGAATAGAAAAATTATCAGCTTATAAGGAGGCTTTTTTCATGGAACCATTATTTATGAAACCTGTTTTTCAAGAAAAAATTTGGGGCGGGAAACGATTGCATGATGTTTTTGGCTTTGAATTACCCAGTGATAGAATTGGCGAAAATTGGGCAATTAGTGCGCATCCTCATGGAGTATCAACAATTGAAAACGGCCCGTTTAAAGGACAAACACTTGATCAATTATGGAAAGAACACAAGGAATTATTCGGACATCCGACAGGAGAGGTATTCCCACTGTTAGTAAAAATACTGGATGCAGAAGATGAGTTGTCTGTTCAAGTCCATCCCGATGACGCCTATGCCAAAATCCACGAAGGAGAACTTGGCAAAACAGAGTGTTGGTATGTAATCGATGCGCAGCCTGGAGCAGAAATCATTTATGGTCATCACGCAAAGACGAAAGAACAATTTGCCAAAATGATTGAAGAAAAAGAATGGAAGCAATTATTTACACACGTTCCCGTGAAAAAAGGGGATTTTTTCTATGTACCAAGTGGAACGATTCACGCTATTGGCAAAGGAATCTTGATTTTAGAAACGCAACAAAGTTCAGATACCACTTATCGGGTCTATGATTACGATCGTAAAGATGACAATGGCAACAAAAGAGAGTTGCATATCCAACAGTCCATTGATGTAACGAATATACCTAGTCACAATCCAGAACTATCGGTTAAAGAAGAACGCCAAGGAACTTCAAGTATCATCACTTATTTACAGACCGATTTTTTTAACGTCTATGAATGGCAAGTCGAAGGTAGCTTAAAGTGTAAAAAACAAGCACCGTATACGCTGGCTACTGTCATCGATGGCTTTGCAAAACTTGTGGTTAACGAAAAAACATATGATATGCCAATGGGAACAAGCTTTTTGTTACCTGATGAAATTTCAAGTTGGCAAATTCTAGGTGAAGCGACACTGATTGCTTCAGAGCCAGGGGAAAAATCTCTCTGAGTTTTAGAAAAAATCCTAAAGTTTTATACTTTAGGATTTTTTTCTCTTTTTATGACGGTCTCTCGCTTGATTAGCTGATGAGCCACGACGATACGGGTTCCCGTGTGTTTTTTCTGTTTTAATTGATCCATCAAGCGCTGCGTAGCGATTTTACCTAGTGAAGGGACATCGATGTCAATGCTTGTTAAATAAGGATGGAATAAAGTTGAGAAGATAGAGTTGTTAAAGCTGATTAAAGAGATATCTTCTGGAACGGTATAACCATACATTTCAATGAGTTGCATCATTCGTACCGCAAATAAATCATCAATAACAACTAGGGCGGTAACTCCGGTTGTTTTTAGCGTTTCTTCAAAGTTTATGTAATCATCTTGATTTTCAAAAGTTGCGGCTGGAAAAACAGGAAGATTGGCCATCATCAAGGCTTTTTGATAACCAAAAAAGCGTTCAAAATAAACATTTTCTTGGGTGACATTGGTCGCAAATAAAATCTTTTCATGTCCTTGTTTGATTAAAAAATCAGTGGCTTGTTTTCCTAATAATTGATTGTCATTATCGACATAAACAACTTTTTCTTCTTGATTATAGGGTTGGCCAATTAGGGTAAAAGGAATTTGATTTTCTTCTAGGTAATGGATGATAGGATCATTTTTATCAGAATAGGTCAAGATAAAGCCATCTACTTGTTTTTGGCGATGCATCCTTTCTACATTAGCCAAAGAGGTCTCAAAATTTTTAGAAGAAACGACAGCAACAGACATACCGTGGCGATTGGCTTCTTCGTTGATGATTTGAATAGTTTCTAAATGAAAGGGGTTTCCGATCCGTTCTTTGGTGTCAAGTGGTGGCAATACGACGCCTATAGCACTGGCAGTTTGTTTGCCTAAATTTCGAGCGGCCAGATTAGGGGTGTAACCTAGCTCGTTCATTACTTTACGAACTTTCTTTTTGGTCTCTTCGGAAATACTAGGGTGGTCATTTATGACCCGCGAAACCGTTGAAGTGGCAACCCCGGCTTTTTTCGCCACGTCTTTTACTGTAATACTCATTTTTTCCCTCCTAACAAAACGTTTTTTGATTCTTATTTATCCTAGCATAAGTGAAGAAAGCTTACTAGACATTTTTAAAAGGAACCAGGTAGAATTGCAACTGGTTCCTTTATAGATTATTTTGTTTGAATAGGAAAAGTCAAAGTATCTTCTAGTAGTTGTTGTTGTTGATAAAGTTTGACTGACAAAGCTGGACCTGAAAGAAGTGTGATTGTTACCTTTTCTTGGTCCACACGAATCGCTAACAAACGTCCGCGATAATTGACATGAAAGGCATAAGCTTGCCAAGACTTTGGTAAGAAAGGAGCAAAGCTTAAAGAGTCATCGAAAGTTTTCATTTGGGCAAACCCTTGGACAATAGCTAACCAACTACCTGTCATTGAGGTGACATGCAATCCATCTTCTGTATCATTATTGTAATTGTCTAAATCAAGTCGTGCGGTCCGTTCGTACATCTCAACGGCCTTTTTCTCTTTTCCTAATTCAGCAGCTAAAATAGCGTGAACACAGGCAGACAGAGAAGATTCATGAACAGTCATGGGTTCATAGAAATCAAAATTGCGTTCTTTTTCTTCTAATGTGAAATGATCACCTAAAAAATAGAGACCTTGCAAAACATCTGCTTGTTTGATGAAGCAAGAACGTAAGACCTTATCCCAGGACCAGTGTTGATTGATTGGTAATTCATTTTGGTCAAGGTCACTGACAGGCTTTAACTCTTTATCAAGAAACGTATCATGTTGGACAAAAATTCCTAATTCTTCATCTTCTGGAAAATACATATTAGCGATAATTGCTTGCCATTGTTTTTGTTCGACTTCGGAGATGGTAACCGTCGCCTCTGTTTGAAATTTATGATAACTTTCTAAGGTGTAAGTTAAGACCCAAACAGCCATTTGGTTGGTATACCAGTTGTTGTTGACATTATTTTCATATTCATTAGGCCCTGTAACTCCGTGAATCATATATTTTTGTTTGCGTGTTGAATAATGGACACGATCAGCCCAGAATCGTGAAATTTCAGTGAGAACTTCGAGACCTTCTTTTTTCAAATAGGAAGTGTCTCCTGTATAGTTGGTGTAGTTATAGATTGCATAAGCAATGGCACCGTTTCGATGGATCTCTTCAAAGGTGATTTCCCACTCGTTATGGCATTCAATTCCTGTAAAGGTAACCATCGGATACAAGGCCCCTTTTAAGCCTTGTTTTTGAGCATTTATCTTAGCTTGTGGTAACTGATTGTGACGATAAGTCAATAAGTTTCTGGTAACTTTTGGTTTAGCTAAGGCTAGATAAAGGGGAACTGCATAAGCTTCTGTATCCCAATAGGTAGCACCACCATATTTTTCGCCCGTAAAACCTTTTGGACCGATATTTAAACGTTCATCTTCTCCGTAGTAGGTTGAGAATAATTGGAATAAATTAAAACGGATTCCTTGCTGAGCAACATCATTACCTTCAATGATAACATCAGCTAGTTCCCAACGTTTGCGCCATGCTTTTATTTGTTCTGTCTTTAAAGCATTATAATCATTTCCATAGGTTTGAAAAAGTTGGGCTATCTTTTGTTCCTGTTGGTCACTGCAAACATCTCGACTGGTAACAATCAGCACTTCTTTTTCTAGGTGGATTGTTTCGTCTGTTTTTAACTCAAAAATAAATTCATCGCTTACTGAAAGCTCACTAGTAGTGGTTTGATCAGGGATTAAATTATGGCGCATTGCAGCAGTTACCGTAAATTGCTCGATACCAAATTGATTAGGAACCGTGCGTGTGGTTAGGTACCGATAATTTTTGTCTGTGCCACTTGAGAGTTTTTCCCAAAACATTTCATCATAGTTGCTATCTTCATTGTGTACAAAATTGTCTAACTTGGAATGAATTTCAAGAGTTGCGTTTCCGACGAGTACTTTGGCATCTAAACGGATGAAAGCTAGCTCTTTTTTGGCGATACTTAAAAAACGTTGGAAGGAAAATTTTACTTTTGTATCATCTATAGAAATCGTAAATTGACGTGATAAAATACCATCCTGCATATCTAGTTCCATGTAGAAGTCTTCATAGTCGCAAGTTGCTAAATCAACTGCTTGACCATTGATGTAAATATCCATGGCGATAAAATTGACGGCATTGATTACTTTTCCGAAGTAATCCGGATACCCATTTTTCCACCAGCCTACTCGGGTTTTGTCAGGATACCAAACGCCTGCCAAATATGTTCCTAAATGGTGATCACCACTATATTGTTCTTCAAAGTTTCCGCGCATGCCCATGTAACCATTTCCTATACTGGTTAATGATTCTTGTAAGCGGCGATTTTTTTTATCTAAAGTCGATGTTGCAATTTTCCAAGGATCAACATCAAAAAGTCGTTTTGCAGACTGCATAAAAATCCCTCCATATCCATTACTCTATATTCTTATAATAAACGCAATCGATTGCATAAGTCAAGAGAAAAATCATGCAACAAAGCAAAAAGTGGTTTTTTAATAAAATTTATTAAATAAATAATAAAACATAAAGAAAAGACTAGTAAAATTTTTTAGAAAAAACATTTTATGAGGGAACCGATTGCATAAAAGATAGATACTTTTTAATAAAAAACGAAGCAAGAGATTGAAATCTCTTGCTTCGTTTAAGAAGATAATGTTTAAATACTCACTTTTCTTAAGTTTCTGCCTGGCCATATTTATTAGTTAGGGCTATTTTAAGTAAGCGTTGCGCCAAATTTTCATTACGGGCAAGAATTGGACCATGAAAATAAGAACAGTAAACATTGCGATAGATGGCGCCTTCTGTTTGGTCTTCACCGTTGTTTCCTTTACCTTCCAGTACCTTTCCCAAAGGTCGTTCATTTTTTCCTAGAAAAGTACGTCCGTTGTGGTTTTCAAAGCCTTCATAGATTTCACCAGATTCTTCATTAAGTATTTTAATATCACCGATGAATCGATTGTTTTCTTGGCTTAAGGTATAATGGTCTAAAGCTGAGATTCCCTTGATTTTTTCACCATGGGCGCCCATATAATAATGACCTAATAGTTGATAACCACCACAGATAGCTAGTAAGACCCCATCATTTTCAATGTAGCGTATTAAATCAGCTTTTTTTTCTTGAATATCTTTGGAGACAATCCATTGTTCATAATCTTGTCCACCACCAAAAAAGGCTAAATCAAATTTCTCTGGGTCAAAGTTTTCATGAATACTGACCACTTCCACTGTAAGTGTGACGTTTAGTTTTTTGGCAACATAATTTAGCATTAACAGATTGCCGTTGTCGCCATAAGTATTTAGTAAATTTCCATAAAGATGGGCTAAATGTAAAGAACGCTCAGTCATGGCTCATGCCCCCTTCAATAAACCCTTTTTCGGCAAGCTTTTTGCGTAATTGTAAAACTGCAGTATAAGTGGCTAAAATGTAGACATGTTCTGTTGGCATCATTGCAATGGCCTCAATTACTTGGTCTAAAGAAGTGACTTCTTGTATCTTCTTTTCGTTGATACCGGCCACTTTTAAACGTAGTGCCATTTCTTTGTGGCGATCACCACCAGCGATGACTTGAGGAATCTCAAGATCAGCTAAGGCCTCATAATTTCCATCCCAGATCCAACTAACATCGATTCCGTCGGCATGATTGGCATTTAAAAGAGAGACTAAGGAAAACTTATCAGGAGATAAGCCAATCATGTCGATGACTTGATTGAGGCCAACAGGATTTTTAACCAAAACCAAGGTGCATTTTTTTTCGTTAATCGTAATAACTTCTTGACGACCAAAGACTTTTTCATCATAACCCAAGCCTTTACGAATTTTTTCAGGAGAAATATGGTAATGTTGAGCGACAGCTGTCGCGGCTAAGGCGTTATAGATGTTGTACATGCCACCAACTTCCAGCTTATAATCATGGCCATCGATGGTAAATTCAGAAGAGGTGTTTGTCATTTCTTTTAAATTCGTTAAACGGTAATCTAGTTTTGGTCGCTTAAAGTCACAGTGGGGACAATAGTATTTTCCCAGATTTGCATAAGTGATCATTTGATAATGCAAAATATGCTGACATTTAGGACACAAAACGCCATCGGTATTGTAATGAGCCACTTGTTCATGATCTTTTTTGTGGTCAAAGCCATAATATATTTGTGGATTGATTGTTTCTTTTGAATGAAAAAGTGGGGAATCTCCATTAGCTAAGATTGTCGCTTGGGGAGATTTTGCCGCGCCATCTAGAATCATTTGATAGGTAGTATAAATCTCTCCGTAGCGATCCATTTGATCACGAAAGATATTTGTAAACACAAACAATTCAGGTTTGATATATTCGGTTACTTTACTTAGACTGGCTTCATCAATTTCTAATACAGCAAATTTCTTTTGGCCTTTTTTTTCTTTGGCCGATAAAAAAGTGGATACGATTCCTTGGGCCATGTTGGCGCCGGTTGGATTGGTCAGTACATTTTCAAATTCTTGTCGTAAAATAGCTACTGTTAAAGAAGTCGTTAATGTTTTCCCATTGGTTCCAGTCACGACAACGATTTTGTAGTCTTTTGCTAAATGATCTAAAATATGTGGATCGATTTTTAAAGCAAGTTTGCCTGGAAAACTAGAGCCACCTTTAAAAAAAGTCTTTAAGAACCATTGTGAAGTTTTACCAACGCCTGTTGCAAGTTGACTTCTTATTCCCATAATAACCTCCAAAAGTATAAAATACATTCAATCTATCTTACCATAATCTATAAAAAAGAGTAACGAGCTTTCCTTTTTCTTTAAAAATGGATGGAATGGGTCCTCTTTGTTTGATAGAAGCTATAGCCTTTAATGTCAAAAGAGAGGCTTTTTTATTCATCTACTTTTTCGACATAGCCTTTTGCATTCCGTTGATAGCGGCGTTTTTTATTGATTGCCATTTTTTGAATCATTTCTTTTTCTAAATCGATACCAAGGATTTCAGCAATTCCTAAAAGATAGATAGCAACATCGGCTAGTTCATCACCAATAGCATCGTCTTGTTGATAGGCACGATAAGCCTCGCTAACTTCACCATATAACAAAACAAATTCTGTTTCTATATTTGTCGTATTGAAATGATGGTCCCGTTTATTTTGGATGATTTCTTTTTGGTAGTCTTTTAAGCTCATCTTTTCTCCTTTGTTAACCAATAATGATTTTTTCAGTAGGATAATTATAGCCCATATCGCGGGTTTCTTTGGGAACAAATAATAATAACATGTAAAGCATACCGATACGTCCGATAAACATCAAAGCGGCGATAATCAATTTACCTATAACGGAAAGTTGAGCCGTAATTCCTAGTGAAAGTCCGGTGGTACCAAAAGCTGAAGCCACTTCTAAGATAATAGCAATCAGCGGCAAGTTTTCCGTAGAGGTTAAGAAAATGACACAAGTAAAACACATGACAAGTGATAATATAAAAACAACTACGGACTTTCTAACATCGTCATCATCAATATTTCTGCCAAAAATGCTGATACTATGTTCTCCTTTTAAAAAGGATAAAATGTATAGACCTAAAATGGCGATTGTTGTTGTCCGGATACCACCGCCTACAGAGCTAGGACTACAACCTACAAACATCAAAAAGGCAAAAAAGATTAATGTGGTTACCTGAAAATTATTCAAGTCATGGATTTGTAAGCCAGCATTACGCGTTGACATCGAATAAAACATACTATTTATCCATTGGGTGGAAGTAGCCATCCCTTTAAACATATGCTCTTTTTCAAGAAAGAAAATAATTAAAGCACCGCCAACAAATAAAAGTACAGATGTTAAGAAGGCTACTTTTGTAAACAAGGTAAAGCGAAAAGGTAACTTATGCTTTCTTTTAGGGAAATGGTAGATCACCCATTCGTGAAAGTCCATGATAACAGGAAACCCGATGCCACCAATGAAAATCATAGACATAATCACGAGTAAAAAGAAATAATCATGTGAAAATGGTTGAATTGAATTTCCAGTGACATCAAAGCCGGAATTTGTTATAGCAGAAACTGATTGATAAAAGCCATAGAAAATAGCATGTTTCCAATTAGGGTAGTATCCCTGAAACTTAAAATAGACAGAAAATAAGATGCCTCCGAATAATTGACATAAAAAGAGAATGGTAAAACTGGTGCGAATCAAACGCACGATGCCGCTTAGACGTGGTTGGTTCATATCTGTCATGATTAACTGGCGCTGTTTTAAAGAAATCTTGCGTTTTGATACAATGAAGAAAGAGGTGGAAATCATCATGATTCCCAAACCGCCCACCTGAAAAAGAATCTCTAGTAATACAATGCCATACTGGTTAAATACCTCGTCAATGGGAAAAGTCGTTAAACCGGTAACGCTGATCGTACTGATTGCCATAAAAAACATGTCGATAAAAGAGACGTGGGAACCAGGAACTCTGAAAAAAGGAAGATAAAACAAAACCAAAGCAATCAAAACCATTAATACATAATATAAAACTATAATTTGAACGGAACTAACATTACTTGAAATAAAAGATTTCCCTTTACGAACGGCCAAACGAGTTTCTCGTTCTAAATTCATCACACGTTCCTCCTTGGTTAATTTGGTTCTAGTATACCAGTCTGTTGCAAAAAGAAAAGGAGTTTCTTTTCGTAAAACAAGCAAAAAAGTTGAAAATTCTCTACCCTTTTGTCATGCTGTGGTATACTAATGACACAATCATGCTATAAAGTTGTGGCATGAAACCTTTATTTTAAAAAATGAGGTCACAAAAAGGCCTCTGATAAGGAGCACAATAGTTTGAAAGACTTTATTAAAAACTGGGGTTTGATTTTTTTGATTGTCCTAGTATTTCTCATTGTCCGTCTATTTATTATTACCCCTGTCTCGGTCAAAGGGCACTCGATGGATCCTACATTAGCAGATGGGCAAAAACTCATGACCTATCAATTATCTGAGATTAATCGCTTTGACATTATTACCACACAAGAACCGGACGATATGGAAAAATTAGCGGTAAAACGGGTGATTGGTCTTCCAGGAGATCGTGTACAAATGCAAGGCGATGTCTTGTCTATCAACGATAAGCAAGTGGAAGAAACTTATTTACAACTATTTAAAGAAAAATTTTCAGAGGATCAATTACAAAAAGAGTATGCATACAATCCAACGTTTCAAAACATTGCCCAAGGATCAGAAAATTTCACCAATGATTTTACTTATGAAGTCCCAGAAGGAAAATATTTTGTATTAGGTGATAATCGTTTGATTTCAAAAGATAGTCGCATGTTTGGCTTTGTCGATGAAGAGATGATCAAAGGTGAAGTTGTTTTCCGTTATTGGCCAATATCAGAAATAGGAACAATCAAATAACTATCCATTCGTGAGAGCTCTAGAAGCATCTCACGTTTTGTTTTTAAAGGAGAGATGAAAAAAATGGAGACAATAGAAATCAAAGCAAAAAATGATCTCTTTGAATTAGAGATGTCACCGAACAACTGGAAAATTGTGAGAGAAAAAAATTATACACCTGTGGAAATGTTAGTTAGTGCCATTGCCACTTGTGGTGGCTATGTCTATCAAGATGTTTTGAGAAATTCTAAAATTGGGTTTACTTTTGATAGAATCGAAGTTAGTTATAGTCGAAATGAAGCTATTGAATCACGACCACTTAAAGAAGTTCAACTACTCTTTTTTGTTCAAGTTCTACCAGAGTTTCAAGATCGGGCAAGGCGTTGTTTGCGATTGGTTTCTTCGCATTGTCCGGTAATCCAATCACTCGATAAAAGTATTGAGGTTACCGAAGAAGTTGTTTTTTTCTAAGACAGACTATTGATAACTTCAAA